>Ga0208087_1000023_pt1 | contig 25814 bp, 23 predicted proteins | sample LakMenEpi29Oct10_FD_150745 | JGI IMG/M metagenome (GOLD analysis project Ga0208087, IMG submission 150745) | Freshwater microbial communities from Lake Mendota, WI - 29OCT2010 deep hole epilimnion (SPAdes) | ecosystem: Environmental > Aquatic > Freshwater > Lake > Epilimnion/Euphotic zone ... | reverse complement strand
CCAGTGGCGCAAGTCGTTGCCAGAGGGCGCGCTCAAACAAAAAGCTGCGGATCTTGTGACGCCGGTGAGCGAAGAGGGAGAATAATTCGCTCTCACCTCTCCAGCATCCACGCGATGTGCGGGGTGTAGAGGTTCGGTTCGAGGAGGAAGGAATCGTGGCCTTTTTCCGAGTGCACGGTGATGTGCATGCAATCGACCTTGGCGCGCTCGAGATGCTTGACCAGTTCGGCTTGCTCTTCCGGGTAGAAGCAGAAGTCCGAATCGATCGAAAAGACCAGCCAGCGTTGGTTGGCGGCGCGGGAGCGTTGGAAGAGGGCGGCGGGTGTTTCGGCATCGCCTTCGAGCGTGGCATCGAAGCGCGACCAAAGATCGATGATGCGCAGATAGGTGTTGGCATCGAAGCGCTGCACGAATTTTTTCCCCTGATGGAGCATGTAGCTCTGGAATTGGTCGCGCACCTTGTACCATGCGAGCACATCGTCGGGTTGGACGACATCCTTGCGGGCGCGGCGCTCGATCGAATTGAGGTGGACGAATGTTTTGTGTGAAATCATGCGGGCCAGCGCGAGGCCGTAGGTCGGAGCCTCGCCCTCATAGTAGTCGCCGCCGTTGAAGTGCGGGTCGTTTTCGATCGCGAGGATTTGTTCGAAAAGGATAAGACGATTGAGCACCGTGGTTTTGAATCCCGATGCGACGGCGATTACATTCCGCACGCGCTCGGGCAAGCGGGTGGCAAAGGAGAGCGCGACCAGGCCGCCGACGGATGGGCCGACGATTGCGTGCAGCGCGCCGATGCCAAGTTCGTCGATCAAGAGTGCGAGGGCGTTGACCTGATCCGTGGCGGTGACGGCAGGAAACGATGAGCCCCAGTGGCGGCCGGTTTCCGGATTGACCGATCCCGGGCCGGTGCTGCCATAGCATCCGCCGAGATAGTTGGCGCAAATGACGAAATGTTTTTTCGTATCGATCGCCTTTCCGGGGCCGATCATGTCGTCCCACCAACCGGCGTGCATTTCCTCCTGCCAGAGTTGGCCCACGCCTTCGATCGAGGCATTGCGGCCTGCGGCGTGATGCGAGCCGGAGAGCGCGTGGCAAACGAGGATGGCATTCGATTTCTCGGCATTCAGTTCGCCCCATGTTTCGTAGGCGATGCGGACCTGCGGCAAAGTGCCACCATCCCGTAGCGGGAAGGGGCTGCTGATCTCGAGGAATCGAGTCTTTGTCGCGTGGGACATGGGCGGAGACTAGGCGCTTAGGGCGATCCCTGCAAGCCGGCTTCCTGTCATTTGAGTTCGCGCCGGAGTTCGGTGATTCCGTCGCGTATTTCAAAGATTGTGCTGCGGATGTGGGCGAGGGCGGCGAGTTGGTCGGCATCCTCCTCGCTGGTCATGAGCTCCTGGCACGCACCTACCGCTTCGTTGAGCCAGTTGAGGCAGCGTTTCAAAATCGCCAGTACGTAGCCGGCTTCCGGCTCGTAGCCGCCGCTGCGATCGTTGAGCGCGCCGGCCAGTTTGCCGCTGACCTGCAGCAAATTCGAGATGAGCAGATACGATGGAGAGCCTTGGCCGGATTCGCCGGAGACCACATCCATCGCGCGCAGCGCCAGCTCCTGAGCGCGCGCTTGAAGCGGGTGCCTCTCGTATTTGCCAAAGGGGTCGCCATCGTCCGCGAAATCCACATCGTCGCTGCTGTCTTCAAATTCCATTCGCCCGCCCGCATCGGTGGCGGGCCCATCCGAAGCATCACGCGCGTTGGCTTCGTCGCGCTCGGCCATTTCCTCCAGCAAGCCGTCCCAGCCCATGACGAATGCCTCTTTGCGTTCGCAGTCGCTGTCCTCCATGTATTTTTCGAGCACCTCCTGGTACGCGTCGGTGAGTCGGTCGGATTCCTTGAGGCGTTTTTCCCAGGCAAATTCATCCATGTCGTCGGCACAGTCCTCCGCCTCATCGCTCGGCTCGCGACGGCGGATCACCTGCGCCATGAAGTCGCGCATCGCGTTGAGGTTGGCGAGTTTTTGTGCCTCTTCGCTATCCACATCCATGGTCCATTCGTGCGGCGAAACATCGAGTTTGAACTCCGTGGTTTCGATCACCACGCGGCCGTTGATTTCACTGAACCACTCGAGGTAGAGGACATGTTTCCACTCGCAGGGGATCTCGCCGCCGCTTTTGTGGATTTCGCGCATTTCGCCGTTGCCGACGAGCGGCACGCGGGCCTTCCTTGAGGCGGTCATGTCGCCGATGATTCCCTTTTGGTGCGTTTCGACTTCCGCCGCATCCTCGCCTGCCACGGGCGAGCGGTTTTGAAATGTGAGCCGCGTGCCTGCGAGGTCGCGCCAGCAGTCTCCCACGAGCTCGAGGGTCAAAGGTTCGTCACGACCCACCAGCCAGATGCGGCCAGTGGTTTGCCCTTCGACCGTGTTGTCGATTTCGCCGCGGACGACCGCCTCATCTATGCGCCATGCCATTGGTGAAATATCCGCACGCGTTTGCGACCGCGTCAAGCAGGTCATTTCGGCATGGGGCGCCGAAACAGTTGCAGGAAAATTTCGATTATCCGCTTGCAAGCCGGGCGGATGTCCACTAACCCTTCTGCCCCGTCTGCCGGAGCATCAATGCGAGGATAGCTCAGTTGGTAGAGCAGTTGGCTTTTAACCAATTGGTCCTGGGTTCGAGTCCCAGTCCTCGTACTTCCGTCATGGAAGGCAGCTCCGAAGTTTGACATGTTTCAAGCTGGGCATAAAATGCGACAGGTATGGAGACTGCTAAGAAATTCTACAACGATGGAAAAATCAGTTGGTATCGGTCCAAGGTTGATCCTGCGGTGATGCGGGAGTTGATGCGGTGCAGCGACTGGCAAGGACTGCGGCAGGCGTTGGGTCACTTGGGTTTGTATGCGGTGACCGGCACCCTGGCGTATCTTACCTACCGAAACATTCACATCGGCAACTGGCATTGGACAGTGCCGGTCTTGTGCGCCTGCCTTTTCCTGCACGGCACGATTGGCAGTTTTTTAGGCGGCACCGCCTGCCATGAGATGTCGCACAAGACGCCGTTCAAAAACAAAAAGCTCAACGAGTTTTTTCTCAAGGTCTTCGCGTTTCTCGGCTACTGGGATCACATCTGGTATCGCCCAAGTCACATCAAACACCATCAGGTCACTGTGCACGACGATTATGATGGTGAGGTGGTGTTGCCGACGCGCTTCACTTTCAAGGACTGGCAGTTCTGGCTCGGTATGTTTGCCTGGAACCCTTTCCACAGCTTTAACATTTATAAAACGTGGTTCAACCGCGCTGTCGGCCGACTCGACAACGACTGGTATCAACACGTGCTGCCCGAGGCCAATGCCGATCTTCGTCGCCAGCATCGCAACTGGGCTCGCTCCATTCTCATCGGTCACGCCGTTCTTGCGCTTGCGTTCATTCTAAGCGGTCACTGGTTCTTGATCGTGCTTGTCACGCTTGGTTCGCATTACTGCAGCTGGCTCGTTTTCCTCTGCGGTAGCCCCCAACACTACGGGCTCTCGCCGAATGTGCCAGATCACAGGCTCTGCACCCGGACCTACACCTGTAGCTGGTTGCCGGGCTTCCTCTATTGGAACATGCAGTACCATATCGAGCATCACATGTTTCCGGCCGTGCCGTTCTACAATCTGCCGAAACTGCATCGCGCCATCGAGCACGATCTGCCCCCGACTCCGCACGGCTTGCGCGCGACTTGGAGGGAGATGCTCGCGATCCACAAACGCATGCAGACCGAGCCGAACTACTGCTATGTGCCGCCCTTGCCCGGGACCGCCGGCGAACGCGCGGGCAATGATGTCCTTGAACGCGAAGCTGCGCTCACTGCGTCCTGATCAGCTTCGCAAACTTTTTTGGAAGCGGAATAGCTCCGAGACATCACCAGCGGATGGCGGCCGCGGCCCAGGTGAGGCCGGCGCCGAAAACTACCAGCACGATGCGGTCGCCGCGATGGAAGGCACCATTGCGGTTGGCTTCGTCGAGAGCGATGGCGACCGCGGCGGCGGAGGTGTTGCCGTACTTGTCGAGGTTCACAAAGACGCGTTCGTTGGGCACCGCGAGGCGATCGGCGATCGCGTCGATGATTCGCAGGTTGGCCTGATGCGGGATGACGCAGGCGATTTCCTCCGGCTTCCATCCGGCGCGCTCGATGACCTTTTCCGCGGCTTCCTTCATGCGTGTGACCGCGTGTTTGAAGACCTCCTTGCCCAGCATGCTGAGGGTCGCGAGGTTTTCATGCACGTTGGCAGCAGTGATCGGACAGGCGCTGCCACCACCGGGGATTTCAAGCAAGTGGGAGAGGTTGCCATCGGTGCCCATTTCGGTCGCGACGATCGCGCCTTCGCCGGGTCGCGAGCGCCGCAGCACGGCGGCTCCCGCGCCATCGCCGAAGAGCACGCAGGTTGCGCGATCTTGCCAGTTGGTGACGGTCGAAAGTTTTTCAGCGCCAATAATCAGGGCATTTTGAAAAGCGCCGTCGGAGATCAGGCGCTTGGCGATTTTCATCGCGTAAAGAAATCCCGAGCAAGCGGCGGAGATGTCGAAGGCGACCGCGCGGCTTGCGCCGATCTGCTGCTGCACATGACACGCGGTGGCCGGCGTTGGCGTGTCGGGCGTGATGGTGGCAACGATGATCAGCTCAATTTCGGAAGCCTGCATGTTGGCTTGTTCGAGCGCGCGCCGTGCCGCGTGGCTTGCCATGTGCGATGTGTGTTCTCCTTCGGCTGCGATGTGCCGCTCGCGAATGCCGGTGCGGGTGACAATCCACTCGTCGCTGGTCTCCACCATGGCGGCGAGCTGTTCGTTGGTGAGGACCCGTTCGGGCACGTAACTCCCGGTGCCCGCGATGCACACATCGGCTTCGGAATTTGACTCACTCATGCGGCGTGAGATTGGAACCAGCCGCGTGCGCTCACAAGCGCGAATTTTTTCCGATTGTCACGCGGCACCTCTTGCCCGTGTTGCTCGCGATCACTCGACAGCAGCTTCCTTGGTCGCAAGGTTTGCCATGGCCTCCTCGATGCGGGTGTTGACCTTTACGGAAAAGGTTTCCATGGCGACGCGCACAGCGTTGCGGATCGCGAGGGCGGACGATGAACCGTGGGCGATGATGACCACGCCATTCACGCCGAGCAGCGGACTGCCGCCGTAGGTTTCGTAGCTGCCCTTTTCCTTGAGCGCTTTGAAGGCGCCCTTGGCGAGCATCGCGCCGCAAAGCCGCAGCGGGTTGCCCTTGATCTCGGCCTTGAGCCATTTGGATACCGCCTTGGCGGTGGCCTCGACGGTCTTGAGCATGACGTTGCCAACAAAGCCGTCGCAAAGCACCACATCGAGCTCGGTTTCGAAAAGGTCGCGCCCTTCGACGTTGCCGACGAATTCAATGCCGGGCGTTTCCTTGAGAAGTTTGAAAGTTTCTTTCGTGAAGGACGTTCCCTTTTCGTCCTCTTCGCCATTCGACATGAGGCCGACTCGCGGATTTTTCACGCCGAGCACGTTGCGTGCGTAGGCTGTGCCCATCACCGCATAGGCGACCAGATGTTCAGGCTTGGCTTCGGGGTTGGCGCCGGAGTCAAGAATGTGGCAAAGGCCGAACTCATTCGGAATCGCTGTGGCAATGCCCGCGCGGTCTACGCCGGGCAGGGTGCGCAACTTCAAGGTCGCCGAGGCCACGGCGGCACCGGTGTTGCCAGCGGAAACAAACGCATCGGCATGACCTTCTCTCACCATTTCCATGGCGATGTTGATCGACGATTGCTTTTTGCGTCGCACCGATTTGGCGCCCGGTTCCGACATGCCGATGGCTTCCTCCGCATGCACGATGCTCACTCTCGGATTTCCGAGATCGAGTCCTTGCCTTGCGCACTCGATCTTCAATTGGCTCTCGTCGCCGACGAGATAAAGGTGCTGAAGCTTCGGGTAATATCTCAACGCATCAATCGCGCCGCCGATATTCACGGCGGGTGCATGATCCCCACCCATGGCGTCTAATGCGACTTTCATCTGGTCAGGAAATTGATGATGCGTTGGAAAATGCAGTTGCCTTGAACCATCGCGTCATGCGGCCCCTAGAGGACAAAACGCGCGACGATCGGTCCGGACGATGTTTCGTTCGAGAGCTCAGAGAGCCTCGACATCGAGCACCTGGCGGTCGCGATAATATCCGCATGACGGGCAAGCGATGTGCGATGGCACCTTGCTGCCGCATTCGGGGCAATTCTTAAAGATGGGTGCACGCCAGCGTTTGGCGCCACGGCGCATTTTCTGACGGCTTTTGGATTGGCGGCGCTTTGGAACGGCCATGGTCTTGCTTCGTGTTAGGGTTGGTCCTTGAGGTCCTTGAGTTGGTCGAGGGCCGACCAGCGATCGGCTCCCGCACCGCGGGGCGGAGTGGGTACAGCATCCTCGACGGGTTTGTCCACTGATAAATATCGAGGATCGATTTCACAGTGCTGGGGCACATCGCCCTCGTCGCAGCGCGGGTCGATTGGGAAGTGGATCAGGACCTCTTCACGCAGCGCGTCGCTGGCATCGATTTCGCCGCCTTGGTCGATTTCGACGGAAATGGCCGCATTTTCCAGCCGGATGGTCTGAGCAAAGGGGTGCAGGGTCCGCACGCAGGTGAATTCAAAGGGTGCCTCGAGGCTGCCCGTGAGCAGCAGCTCGGAATCGAAGCGTTGGGCCCAAAGCCTATATTTCAAGGGCCCCAGAGCCCTTGCATCGCCTTCAGGTAGGTCAAAAATCTTCGCATCCAGCTCGCCCTCGTAGCTTTTTCCCTCTTCTGGCAGCGTTGCCAGATCAATTTTCAATCGTTCGCTCACGAGCTGATTTTAAGGCCGATCGGCCTTACGCCAAGCCGCAATTGCCGATCATGTCCGCCGCGCCTAAAATTTTTATTCCCTCAAAACAAAACGTTTCCAGCTTTAAGCGGGTGAGGGGGCTTGAAATTTCGGAAATGTTTAAGAATTTTTTCAAATTTTCCCAAAGCACCAAGCTTGGGCCGCTGGGCGAATTTTTTTTCAACCCCAAGGGCTAGGATGGCTTGCCCGCCAATCACACTCCAAGAGCCTCGGAATAAGACTGTTTTACATCATACATACATTTATAAAACCACAAGATATGGTATTGTGAATAATTTGTGGATACTACATGAGCAAAATTGGATTGACCCAAGCGCTGATTTTTCATGAGGTTTCAGACGCTTTACGAGTCGAAAAAATTCAATTGATTTCATATCCCCCCGTAATTTCCCCAACCCCCCAAAAATAGAGAGCTCAAACCAACATGTCCGCCAACTCCGTCACCACCACCGTTACTCTTGGTAATCGCACCTTTCACCTCGATCGCGAAAAAGCCGAGCAGGCCATCGCCGCCAAGAGCGTCATCAATGGGCGTGACACGATGTTCTTCAACATTCTCCCGCTCAAATACCAGTGGGCGTACGACCTCTACAAAACCATGAAGAACAACCACTGGGAGCCAGAGGATGTGACCATGCAAAAGGATGTCGAACAGTGGCGCTCCGACGAGATCAGCGATGTCGAACGTTGGATCATCAAAATGGGCATTGGTTATTTCTCCGCTGCCGAAGGGATTGTCGGCGACAACGTCTTGCACGTGGTGCGCGAAGTGGTGACTGCGCCCGAGCTGAAGCTGGTGCTCGGCCGTCACGCGCATGAGGAAAACATCCATGCCGATTCGCTGGTGTACATGCTCTCCTCGCTCGGCCTCAACCCGCACGAGTGCGAAGCGATGTTTGAGGACATCCCGACCATCAAGGCGAAGAACCATTTCGTCGTTTCGAATTCGCGTGCGCTGCGCCGCGATGTCGACCTCACCGTCACCGAAAACAAACAGGCACTCGCCAAGAACATCTTCCTCTTTGGTCAAGTGATGGAAGGCACGCAGTTTTACGGTCTCTTCGGCATGATCCTTTCGCTCTATCGTCAGAACAAGTTCCCCGGCATCGGCTCGATGTTCCGCTACACACTTCGCGACGAATCGAACCACATCGAGGTCTTCCGCAACCTGCTCATGGACCTCATCAACGAGAACCCCGACATCTGGACGGAAGAGTTCAAGGAAGACCTTCGCGACACGATGAAGGACGGCATCACGCTTGAGAAACAATTCATCCGCGATTGCCTGCCGGTTTCCGCGCTCGGACTCAACTCGACCGACTTCGAAACCTACATCGACTACATCGCCGACCGTCGTCTCACCTCATGCGGGCTCGCGCCGCTTAATGCCTCTGTCTCCAATCCATTCCCGTGGCTTGCCGAGATGATGGACATCAAAAAAGAAACCAACTTCTTCGAAGGCCGCGTCACCGAATACCAGAAAGCCTCGGCTCTCGCCTCTGTCGACGACGACGAACTCTGATCCGCGAAGGGGTGGGGACGGACGTCGTTCATTCCCGCCCCGCATTGTTCCTTTTTCAGCCTTCACGAATTTCCAAAACACAAATTTTACCAATCAAGCCTCATGTACCGCTCCATTGATCCCACCGAAGACATCGTTCTCAAGCAAGTCATCACCGACCGTTTCGCACTGCCGCCCGCGGATCGCTTGTACTTGTGGCGCGATGTGCTTCCGAAGGAAAAGCGTGCTCCGATTTCCGACATCATCGTGACCCGCGGAAACGCCGAGTCGCATTTTTCGCTTGAGGACGTGGCCGACGCGATCGGTGACTCGCTGGCCGACCTGCTCATCGCGCGCAGCGAGGATGAGAAGTCGATCTTCTCGGATGTGAACCGCCAGTTTGTTTCCGATGTTGCTCACGCAGTCGCCAACTCGCTCACCAAATCGCTCGACGAGGGCGGTCGCTTGCGTCTCTCCGAATCCGATCTCTACCTGCTCATCGAAAAGGCCCTGCTCGAGAACGAAGCTTACGATGTAGCCAAGTCGCTCGCCTTCCGCCGTTCGCTCGAAAAGCACGGCGCGGTCGATCTCAACGCAGGAATCAGCACGCTGCCCGTACGCCTCATCCGCCGCAATGGCAACGTCGTGCCATGGTCGGAGACGAAAATCGAAATCGCCGTGCGCAAGGCCTTCCTCACGATCAAGGAAAACCCCGAGCCGGCGATCGACATCGCTCATGCGGTGACGGAAAAAATCCGCCGCGGCGACCAGTCGTTTGTCCACATCGAGGACGTGCAGGACATGGTGCAGGAGGAGTTGATGCGCCAAGGCCACTTCAAGGCGGCCGAACACTACATCCTTTACCGCGCCCAACGCTCGCGCCTTCGCGAAGAGCAGGAAGCCAACGCCGAGGATCCCAACCAGGAGTTCATGGTCACCGTTTCCGACGAGCAAGGTGGCTCGTCGTTCTGGGATGGCATGGAGCTCAAGAAGCGCATTTCTTTCGCTTCGATCGGACTCGACCTCTGCCTGTCCGAAATCGAAATCGAACGCGAATTGCGGCGCTCGATCGGATCGGAAATTTCCGAAAAGGATCTCAAGGCAACCATCATCCTCAATGCCAAGTCGCTGATCGAAAAGGACGCCGACTTCGCGAAATTTGCCGGCCGCATCCTGCTTTCCTTCATCTACGAGGAAGTGCTCAACTGGTCGATTTCGCGTGACGGCATCGACAAGCTCAAGCAGGCCCACAAAACCGCATTCAAGGCCTACCTCAAGCACGGCGTCTCCATCAAACGCCTCAACCCCGAGCTGCTCGATCGCTACAATCTCGACAAACTCGCCGAAGCGCTCGATCCGACCGCCGACCTCGACTTCGACTATCTCGGCATTCAGACGCTTTACGACCGCTATCTCATTGTCGACAAGACCGGCAACAAGCCGCGCCGTCTTGAAACACCGCAGTTCTTCTGGATGCGCGTGGCGATGGGTCTTTTCAAGCGTGAGGAAAACAACCGCGATGAATGGGTCGTGCGCCTCTACAATCTCTACAAGGGCCGCCGTTTCTGTTCGTCCACACCGACGCTGTTCAACTCCGGCACGCTGCACTCGCAGCTTTCCTCATGCTATCTTTACAAGGTCGATGACTCGATCGAGTCGATCATGATCCGCGGTGTTGCCGAAAACGCATTCCTTTCGAAATGGGCCGGCGGCCTCGGTGGTTCATGGACCTCAGTGCGCGGCACCGGTGGCTACATCCAAGGCACCAATGGCGAGTCGCAAGGCATCATCCCATTCCTCAAACTTCACAACGACCAACTCGTCGCGGTGAACCAGGGCGGCAAGCGCCGTGGCTCTGGCTGCGCATATTTGGAAACTTGGCACAACGACATCGAGGACTTCCTCGAGTTGCGCAAGAACACCGGCGATGAGCGCCGCCGGTGCCACGACATGAACACGGCCAACTGGATCCCCGACCTGTTCATGAAGCGCATGGCCGACCGCGGCACATGGACGCTGTTCCGCTCGAACGAAGTGCCCGATCTCCACGACCTCTACGGCAAGGCTTTCGAACAACGCTACTGCGAGTACGAGGCGCTCGCTGCCGAAGGGAAAATTTGGTCGCGGCAAATGCCCGCGCTCGAGCTCTGGAAGGGCATGCTCAAGATGGTTTTCGAAACCGGCCATCCATGGATTACTTTCAAGGATCCCTGCAATGTCCGCTCGCCGCAAGACCACTGCGGTGTCATCCACTCGTCGAACCTCTGCACCGAGATCACGCTCAATACCTCCGCCGACGAAACCGCCGTCTGCAACCTCGGTTCGGTGGTGCTCGACACGCACATCACCCGCGATGGCGCGCTCGATCACGAGATGCTCAAGGAAACCATCACCGTCGCGATTCGCGCGTTGGACAATGTGATCGACATCAACTTTTATCCGACCGAAGCAGCCAAGACGGCGAATTCCCGCCATCGCCCGATCGGTCTCGGTGTGATGGGTCTGCAGAACGCCCTCTACAAGCGCGGGCTCGCCTTCGCTTCGGACGCAGCGGTTGAATTCAACGACGAAATGATGGAGGCGGTCGCCTATTACGCCTACAGCGCGTCATCCGAACTCGCGAAGGAGCTCGGCACCTACTCGTCATACAAGGGCTCGAAATGGGATCGCGGTCTTCTGCCGCAGGACACGCTCGACCTCCTCGAGGACGAGCGCGGCCGCAACATCGACGTGCCGCGCGGTGGCAAGATGGACTGGTCGGTCGTGCGTTCGAAAATCGAAGCCCAAGGCATGCGCAACTCGAACGTGCTGGCCATCGCACCGACCGCCACCATCTCGAACATCATGGGCACCACGCCTTGCATCGAGCCGAACTACAAAAACCTTTATGTGAAGTCTAACCTCTCGGGCGATTTCATCGTGCTCAACTCGGAGCTCGTCAAGGACCTCAAGAAGGCCGGTTTGTGGAATCAGGAAATGCTCGATCAGCTCAAGTACTTCGACGGTGAACTCGACGCCATCGACGACATCCCAGAGGCGCTCAAGCACAAACACAAGACGGTCTTCGGCATCGGGCACGAATTCATCGTCGACGCCGCTTCGCGCCGCCAAAAATGGATCGACCAATCGCAGTCGGTGAACCTCTTCCTCGCCACGCCGGATCTCAAGACCCTTTCACACATGTACCGACGCGCGTGGGACAAAGGACTTAAGACCACCTACTATCTGCGCACGCTGCAGGCATCCAACATCGAGAAGGCAACCATCGACGTCAAAAAGGAAGTCCGCGGCATCGCCGGTGGCGCGAAGCGCGAATACACCGCCGAAGAAAAAAATGCCTGCTCGCTGGAAGCCATGCTCAATGGCGGCACCTGCGAAGCATGCCAGTAGAAAGGCCTTCGTACACGGATTTTGCCTAGGGCTTTGCGTCTGCTCGCGAAGCCCTCCAGATCACAACCTCACCGCGAGACGGGTTTGGCGGCTGAGCGGGAACTCCTTGGTCACGCCGACCTGTGAGCGGCGGTGGATGCCGACGAGCATGCCGACGGCTGCGAGACTGAAGATGAGGCTGGTGCCGCCGTAGCTGACGAATGGCAGGGGAAGCCCGTCGTTCGGCAGAAGTGCGGTTGTCACGCCGATGTTGACCATCGCGGGCACCACGATCACGCAGGTGAGGCCGAGCGCGATGCAACGGCTGAAGATGCTGGTGGCCTGCAAGGCGATGCCGCATCCGGAGACGGCGATCAACACATAACAAAGCACCACAAACAGCGTGGCACCAAGGCCAAGTTCTTCGCCCACGACAGGGAAAATGAAGTCGATGTGGGCAAAGGTGAGCGTGCCAAATTTTTCCACTCCGTTGCCGAGGCCTACACCGGTCGGCCCGCCGTTGCCCAAGGCCAACAGGGCGCGCCATTGCTGCATGCCGCGATCGAGTTGATGCATGGGGTCTTCCAAATCCAGCCACGCCTCGATGCGACCCCAGCGGTTTTTATCGTGGCGCACATAGAGGTAGGCGGCGGTCATCGCCGTCAATGCGGTTGGCACCATGAATCGCAGTCTTGTACCCACGCAAAACATGATCGCGCCCACCGATACCGAGAGTGAAAGCGCCGTGCCGACATCGGTTTCCCCAGCGATCAGCAAAATCGGAATGCCCGCAATCACGCCCGGCAATACAAAACCGCGCATAAAGGTCTTCACCTCCGACTGCCAGCGCGCGAACCACGCGGCAAGGCAAATGACTACCACGATCCGCGCCAGCTCGGACGGTTGGAACGATAGGCCGCCGATGCCGACCCAGCGCTTGGAGCCGTAAATTGAGATCCCGATGCCGGGTACAAAACACAGGGCGAGCAGGATGCAAATGACGATGAACATCGCGGGCGCCAGCTTGCGGTAAAATTCAAGCGGCAACTTCGATGCCACAAATGCGGCACCCAGCCCGACACCCATCATGATCGCCTGGCGCGTTAGGAAATGATAAGGTTCTTCAACTCCCTTCACCCACGCGCTCGTGCTTGCCAGCATGATCAGGCCAAGGGCAACCAGAAAGGCAACCGCGGCGCAGAGGATGGTGGAGCAATGGCGAACCATGGGATAAGGGCGCTTGTCAGATTACGGAATGATCAAGTTCGCGCCCGCTTTGAGTTTGGTAGGATCCGTGATGGAATTGGCCTGCATCAGCTCGCCCTGGGTGACCTTGTATTGCTTCGCGATCTTCGTGATCGTGTCGCCCTTTTTGACTAGGTGGGTCTTACCGGAGGTTTTGACGGGCTCGGCGACGGCGTCTTCTTCGACGATTGCCATCGCCTTGGGCGCGGTGCTTACATCCACCGGCACGGCCTCGACCATTTCGTCATCGGCATTGGTGGCAGACGCAACTGCGCCACCAAGCGCCGGTGCCACGGCATCTACGACATTCGCTTCGCTTGTCGCCGCGACGCTCTCGGCCTTCTTCGCTGGGAGGTTGAGGATCAGCCCCTTGCGGATGATCTTGCCCTCGTTCATTTGGCGCAAATCCAACTCGCTCACGCCGTACAGCGTGGCGATCGACGAGAAACTTTCTCCTTCGCGGGCGACATGGGTTTTGCTGTCACTCGCAGCAACTGGGGCGGGGGCCGGTGCAGCCACCGGCTCATTCGCCGTCTTGGCGGCCACCGGGGCGGCAACTTGGCGCTGCGCGCTACGCACGCTTTCCTTCGGGCGCCCATCGAGGAAACGCTGATGAATAAAGATCAACGCGATCGCGGCGATGTGGATGAAAAAGATGATTGCCAGCGCGCGGGAAATTTTTGATCCGCCGCCGTCATCCATGTCCATGCCGGCCATGGTGGCACTGGCGGATACTCGCTGGCGTTTGCGGGTGACGGCGCTAAGGCGGTGAAAAATACCCTTGGAAACCGGGCGACGTTTGACGGGCAGTGTTTGGAATTTCATGTGGGTGTCAGTTGAGTTGGTGGACGAGATCTCTGAACGCGTCACCGCGTTGTTCATAGCCGGAAAATTGATCAAAAGACGAGGTGCCTGGCGAGAGCAGAATCGTCGAACCTTGCGGTGCAAGGCTGCGTGCCACATTCACCGCATCGGCGAGTGTCGAAACTGCCTCGCTTTGAACCGCTTGCGCGAAAAGCTCGGCCAGCGGGCGGGCGATTTGGCCGAAGGTCACGCAGGCGAGCGCCTTTTTTCCGAGCAACGGCAGCACTGGCGAGTAATCAAGACCCTTGTCCTTGCCGCCGGCGATTAGGACCACCGGACGGACCTGCGAGCGCAGCGCGCTTTCGAGCGCGTGGAGGTTGGTGGCCTTCGAGTCGTTGAGGTATTCGACGCCATCGAGCGTGCGGATGAATTCACAGCGGTGCGGCGGCGGGTTATAACCATGTAGCGCCTCGCGCATCACATCGATCGGCACACCCAAGGCGTCGCAGGCAGCCATCGCGGCCATTGCGTTTTCCGCATTGTGAAGACCGCGCAAGAAACTGTCGCGGTTGAGGTCGGCACAAACTTCGCCGCGATGGAAAATCAAAACGCCGTCGGAAAACCAATCGGCTGCGGGATCGATTGTGGAAAATGTGATCGGCTTGCTGGTCGGAGCAGGAAGTTCGCCGCCGAAGGGAATCACCGCGACATCGTCGGGCTTGAGGTTTTGAAAGATGCGTAGCTTTGCCTCGCGATACGCTTGCACGGTCGGGTAGCGATCCATGTGGTCGGGCGCGAAGTTGAGCCACACCGCCACATCCGGGCGTAGCGTGCGGATGGTTTCGAGTTGGAACGAACTCAACTCGAGCGCGACAGCCGCGGGCGGATGCGATTGCAAAACGACCTCGGCAAAGGGCGTGCCGAAATTTCCGCAAGGCGTGCCACCGAGGCTCGCGTGCTCAAGAATGCGCCCGACAATACCGGTGGTCGTGGTCTTGCCGTTGGTGCCGGTGATGCCGACAATTTTTCCTTTGTAATATCGCGACGCGAGCTCCACCTCGCCGATGACTTCGCCCGCATGCGTTGCAAACGCGGCGACATAAGGTCCGTAGGTGTCGATGCCGGGGCTCACGACCAACAAATCGCAATGCACGCCGCGCCCGGTTTCCTCATTCGCATGTGGGTGGAGCGCCACACCTTCGGGCATGCCCGCAAAGGCTTCCTCGCCGGCGGTATCCCAAATCGAAACCTCAGCGCCCTCGCGCAATGCAAGCATAGCGGCGGCGCGGCCACTGCGACCCGCACCCAAAATGGCAACATGTTTTCCAGCAAGCGTCATGGACATCAAACGATTTTCAAAATGGCGAGGCCGACCAGCGCGAGCATGATCGATAGAATCCAGAAGCGGATGATCACCTGGCTCTCATGCCAGCCGAGCAGTTCGAAGTGATGGTGGATCGGCGACATCTTAAAGATACGCTTCTTGCGAAGTTTGAAACTGCCGACCTGCAGGATCACCGACATTGCCTCCATCACGAAGACGCCGCCGATGATGACCAGCAAAAGCTCCTGCTTCGTGCAGATCGCCGCGGTGCCGAGCGCGCCACCGATCGCGAGTGATCCGGTGTCGCCCATGAAAACCTTCGCCGGGTGGCAGTTGAACCAGAGGAAACCGAAACCCGCACCGGCCAGCGCCATTAGGAACACGGCAAGCTCGCCGATGTAAAGGTTGTGGGGGATGACCAGATACTCGACTGCCATGAAATAGTGCCCGGCAAGGTATGCGAGCAACGCGTAAGCCAGCGCAGTGCTGATCGTGCAACCGGTGGCAAGGCCGTCGAGCCCGTCGGTGAGGTTTACTGCGTTCGAGCATCCGATGATGATCCACGCGAAGAATGGAATGATGAAAAAGCCAAGCTCCAGCAGCGGCGTTTTGAAAAGAGGAAAACAAATCGCATCGATTCCGATCGGCTTGCCGCTGCCAAGCATGAAGCCGGCCTCGTTGTTTGCGATGCGTGATGCGTCAACCCCATGACCCGAGATCTCCGGCTTGTAATAAATGAACAAGGCCGCCACCAACGCGATCACGAGTTGCCAGAACAATTTCGTGCGGCTGCTCAGACCATCGGATTTTTTCTCGCGCACTTTTTTGTAATCATCGCAAAAGCCAAGCAATCCGCAGGCCGCCATCGTACACGCGCACACTGCGACAAAAGGGTTAAGCGGACGCGCGCAAATCAGTGTTGCGATGATCACTGAACCAAGAATCAGCACCCCGCCCATCGTTGGCGTACCAAGCTTGCCGCCATGAAGTTCGGCGAGCTTGTGAACTTCTTCCGCCGTGCGCAGCGGCTGACCCAGCTTCATCGAAATAAGGCGGCGGATCACACGCGGGCCGAAGATCAGTGAGAGCAGGAAGGCAAGAATGCCGGCGCCCGCCGCGCGGAAGGTGATGTATTGAAAGAGGTTGAGAAATGAAAACGCATGAGCCCAGCCTTGTTGGCCAGCAGCCTTTTCAGCCTCGAAGGCTTGGAACCAAAAATCGTAAATCGCGGGTAACATCAGTGGGGTGGAAATGCAGCGTTCATCACGCGCTCGATGGTGGCGGAGCGACTGCCCTTGAAGAGCACCGCGTCGCCGGGCTTGACCTCCGCCGCGAGCCATTTCGCGGCATCAGCAAGTACGGGAAAATATTTTGCGCCGCCCGCGCCTTCGGCGATGCCCTCGGCGCCTTCGCCGGCAGCGATGACGACAAGGTCGCGGCTTGCGGCGAGTTTGCCAATCTGATGGTGCGCGGCCGGGCCATGAATGCCGAGCTCACCCATGCGGCCAAGCACCACAAAGCGTCGCGCGCCATTGGGCATCGGCGCATCTGCCAGCGTTTCAATCGCTGCTGCCATCGATTCGGGATTCGCATTGTAGGTGTCGTCGATGACCGTCACGCCATCCACCACGCGCCGCGCGAGTCGCCCGCCGGAAATTTTCACTTCGCTCAAGCCAGAGGCAATTTCGCAAGGCGGCATGCCAAGCTTCCATCCGACGGCGGCAGCGAGCAAGGCGTTGATGACCATGTGGCGACCGGGCACCGGCAGGCAAACTTCGGCGTGGCCGTCGCCTTCGATCACGAGAGTGAAGTGGCTGCGGTCCGGCTCAAGGCGCAGGTTTTCGGCGCGCACGATGCCACGGCCATCGCCAACTGATATCATCGCGGCCTTGGTCCTTTCGCGCAGGAAATCATGGTAATCGCAACTGGCGGAAATAAAGAGAACGCCGTCTTCTGGCAGCGTGCGTGCCAGCGTTCCTTTTTCTTCGGCGATCGCATCGCGCGATCCGAGATGCTCGATGTGCGCGGTGCCGATGTTGGTGATGATGCCATATTTCGGCTGCGCAATTTTGCACAAAGGCGCGAGCTCGCCCGCATGGTTCATGCCGATTTCCCAAACAGCGGCCCGATCTTCCAATGTCGTCGCGAGCACCGTGAGTGGAAGTCCGATGTGGTTGTTGAGGTTGCCCTTGGTGGATGAGACACGGAAACGCCGCGATAGCACCGCGGTGGTGAGATCCTTGGTGCTGGTCTTGCCATTCGAGCCAGTGATGCAGACCACCGGAATGTCGAGCTGCCTGCGCCACCAGTAAGCGAGTCGTTGCAATGCGGCGAGTGTGTCGGGCACCAGGATCACCGCCGCGCCTGCGGGGCAATCGCCACTCCATCGCTGCACAACGACGAGCGCCGCGCCGGCAGCCAAGGCATCCGCCGCAAAGGCATCGCCATCGAAGTTCTCACCGCGCAGCGCGAAGAACGCGCAGCCGGCATTCAGCTTGCGCGTGTCGGTCGAAACGCCGGCGCATACGATCGCGGCAGGATCTCCCGCGGCGACATCGGCGCCGAGGACTTCCGCAATCTGTTGGGCGCTGAGTGGCTTCATCGGTTGGTGGATATGGCTTGAGCCCTGTCGCGCAATGCTTTGGATGCGTGCTTGCGGTCGTCGAATTCAATCGCGTGATCGGAAAATTGCTGACTGGTCTCGTGGCCTTTGCCGGCAATGAGAATGATGTCGCCGGAGAGCGAATTTTGCACGGCGAAGGAAATCGCCTCGGCACGATCGGCGATGATGCAATGATTTTTGCCACCGATGCCGGCTTCAATTTCGCGCAGAATTGCAAGTGGGTCTTCCGAGCGCGGGTTGTCCGAAGTCAACACACAGGCATCGCTGTGACGCGCGGCCGCGGCGGCCATGAGCGGCCGCTTGCCGCGATCGCGATCACCGCCACAACCGAAGACGGTGATGAGGCGGCGTGGGTTGAGTTCCTTGAGCGTGCGGCAGGCATTTTCCAAGGCATCGGGCGTGTGAGCGTAATCGACAAACACCGTGGCGCCGCCGGCATTGCCGACATTTTCCATGCGGCCCGGCACTTGCGGCGCATGCGCTAATGCTGCCACCGCTTCGCGCGAGCGAATCCCACAGGCATGAGACGCCGCCAAGGCCGCGAGCAGGTTGTAAGCATTGAAACGGCCGATCAGTGGCGCGCGTACAAGATAGGATTTGCCCTTGGTCGACAACTCGAACTCCATGCCGCGCGCGGACTGCATGAAGTTGTTGGCGCGAAAGTCGCAATGCACGCCGAAGCCGAATCGGATGAGCGGCATTTTGCCATCAAGCTCATCCGCAAGCTCGGCGCCGAATGAATCGTCGGCGTTGATCACCGCCACGGGCTTCTTGCTGTGCGGATCGGCCGCAAGCGCATGAAACCAATCGGCCTTGGCGCGGAAGTACGCGTCCATCGTGCCATGATAATCGAGATGATCCTGACTCAGGTTGGTGAAAACGCAGGCATCGAATCCGATCGATGCCACGCGCTTTTGATGAATGCCGTGCGAGGAAACTTCCATCGCCACACCACGGCAGCCGTGGTCGCGCATGCGTGCGATCAATTGCAAAAGTGCCACCGGATCGGGCGTGGTGTGCGTGGCAGATGAAACCGTTTCGCCATCGTCGACCAACACGGTGCCGAGCAAGCCCGCGCGGTGCCACTCGGTCTTCATCACATGATGAATGAGAAATGCGGTGGTGGTTTTTCCATTCGTGCCGGTTACTCCGGCCATCGCGAGATCGCGCCACGGATGGCCCGCCAACGCCGATGCCATTTCGGCAAGTGCCGCACGGCTGTCGGGCACATGCAGCCATGCCACCGCGTTGCCAAAGTCGCTCGGCGGTGCGGTCTCGGCAAGGATTGCCGAAGCGCCGGCGGACAAGGCGTCATTGATGAAACGATGACCATCATTCGCGCTGCCGCGGAGCGCGGCAAACATCACGCCGGGGCCAACTTCTTTGGATGATGGGGTGAGCGAGTGGATCTCCGCGTCCATCGGCCCGGAGGCGGTGACGCGTGCAAGGCTGGCGACAAGTTGCTTCAGAATCATGGTTTGACGACCTTCGACAGCGAGGGGTTCACGGGCTCGGTGGGTGGCAGGTTCAAATAGGTGGCGGCGCGCGCGGCGATGCGGCCAAAGGCGGGCGCGGCGATGGTGCCGCCGTAACGCGATACCTTGGTTGTTTTCGGATCGTCGATCACCACGACGCCGACAAAGGCGGGGTCATGAGCGGGTATCATGCCGGCGAAGGAAACGGTATAGCTGTTGTTGAGGTAGCCTGAGCCGTTTGGGTTGTGGCGCTTGGCGGTGCCCGTCTTGCCAGAAACTTTGTATCCCGGCACGGCGGCCAGCGTAGCTGTGCCCCCGGGCTCGATCGTCTTGATCATCGCCTCGCGCATCTGCCTCGCCGTCTCAGGTTTGAGCACGCGGCAAACTTCCTCATCGGGAAATGTTTCCACCACCGTGCCGTCATTGGCGACGAGTGACTTGACGATCTTCGGTTTGAGCAAGCGACCGTCGCCGCCGATTACCGCGTACGCGCAAGCCATTTGCAAGGGCGTGACATTGAGTGCGTAGCCATAACTCGCGCGCGAGAAGTCGACGGGGTTGTTGGTGTTGCGCGCGATGCCCGAGCTTTCACCGCCGAGCATGACGCCGGTTTTGTGGCCAAATCCCCAGCGGCTGACGTAATCGTAAAAGCGCTTCGATCCAAGTTGCTTGGCAAACTTGTATGCCCCGATGTTGCTCGACTTTGCCAGCACTCCCTCCAGCGTGAGGCTGCCGTACGGATGGTGATCCGGCACGGTGAAGCCACCTTCGGCATACAAGCCGTTGTGACAGAAAATTTGCGTGGTCGGCTTGGCGATGCCCTCGTTGATCGCTGCGCCAGTGGCGATGATTTTGAATGTCGATCCTGGTTCGTAGATCGCCTGGGTGGCAAAATTGAAACCGTTCTGCGCGATGTCCTTGCGATGATTGAGATCAAAGTGCGGCCTGCTCGCCATGGCGAGGATCTCGCCGTTTTTCGGGTTCATCAGAATGACGGCGCCGCGCTCGGACTTGAACTCCGCGAGGCATGCTTCCATTTCCTCTTCAACGATCGCCTGCAATCCCATGTCGATGGTGAGTTGCACATTAAGGCCCGCACGCGGTGGCAGAAGGCTGCCGGAGTTTCCCGGTACTACCAGACCGCGCGCGTCGCGGTGGTGCTGACGCCAACCGTCACGCCCGGCGAGAGATTCCTGCATCGCGGACTCGATGCCAAAGCGCCCAACGACCTTGGCCTCGAGCTTGCCTTTTTCGTTGGGCATTTCTTTTTCGCCAGTGAAACCGATCAGGTGCGTGGCGAGGTTTGGCGAGCTGTACCAGCGCTTGCTGGAATTCTGAAATTCAAAACCTTGCAGGAAATTGCGGGTGATGGTTTCGCGCAGACCTTCGGCAACATCGTCGGGCATGTCCTTGACCAATGGAAACCACATGCTTTTGCCTTTGCCATTCTCGATCTTGGCCATCAGCTCCGCGCGCTTCATGCCAAGCGGCCTCGCCAATACGCTCACGGCATATTCCTTTTGCTTGCGCACGATTTCTTCGCCGGTGTCACGCTCGAGGATCTCCCCGCGCAGGCTGACGACTTGCCGCTTCCGCGTATCCGAATCCAGCTGGTCCCAGCCATCAGTCGCACTCAGCTCCTTGCAGGCGACGCCGTAGCTCGCCAGCTTCGGGTCTATGAGATGGTTGCGATCCAGAAATAGTGTCGAAACCGGAATGCTCTTGGCGATTGGCTCCTCGCGACTGTCGACAATCATGCCCCGCGCCGCCGGCAATTTTTCAATCCGGTGAAACGCCTTGCGCGAGCTTTCTGCGTAGCGCTGGCGATCAACCAATTGGATCTGTACCAGCCGCCACGAGAGCACACTCAACCCGATCACGAGGATCGTCAGGAGCGTGATGCAGCGGGCTTGGAACGTGGAAGTCACAAATCAGGGTGCGGCGGACGCGACGGCGCGCGGATCGGCGTGGGTGGTATCGACCTCTTCGACAACCGCGCTGGAAATCGCGATGAGGTCGGATCCGTTTTCAGCCAGTTGTTTGCGGATCACGAAGCGATTGAGCAATTCGTCCATGCGCATTTGAGTGGTGCGCATGTCGAGGCGGTATTGCTCGATTTCGCGTTCGATCTTGTCGAGTTTGCGGTTGGCCTGCACCTGGCTGTTCTTGCAGCTTGCGTAGATGATTCCGCCGCCCGCGATGGTGGCGGCGGCAAGGATCAGTGCGGCGAACACCGAGAATGGGGTGCGAGTTTCGTTGCGGCGACGGTTCATGGTTTGGTTTCCAGTAGGCGGGCAACACGCAGCTTTGAACTGCGCGACCGCGGGTTGGTGGATATCTCCGCAGCGCCGGGGGCTATCGCCTTGCGTGCGAGGAGTTCAAACTGAAGGTCGGGATTTGGACGCGGCGCGGGCCAACCCGGCTCGTCGATCATCGGCGTCGAGCGATGGCGCAGATAGCGTTTCACCATTCGGTCTTCGAGACTGTGGAATGTGATCACCAAAAGTTTACCGCCGGGCTTGAGCACTTGCGGCACGGCAGCCAGTGCGGCGGCAAGTGATTCGAGTTCTTCATTGACCGCCATGCGGATCGCTTGAAACGCGCGCGTTGCGGGGTGGATGCGGCCTTGGCGACCGACCGCCGCTTCGATGCATGATGCGAGCTCAAGTGTGGTGGCGAAAGGTTTCGCCTCGCGTTGTTTCACCAAGGCCGCTGCAATGCGCCGCGCTTTGGGCTCCTCACCGTACTCAAACAAAATGCGCGTGAGCTCGGCCTCGCTCGATTGATTCACCAACTCGGCTGCCGTGCACGGACTTGATGGACCCATGCGCATGTCGAGTGGACCTTCGCGCATGAAGGAAAACCCGCGCGCTGCGGAATCCAGCTGACGCGACGAAACTCCCAAATCCAGCAGCAAGCCATCAGCCTTGCGACCGGCCTTGATTGCCGGAATTTCAAGCAGGTTGGAAAAATTTCCCTGCCATGTCGAAAATTGTGATCCATAGCCCGCCAGTCGTGCGCGGGCATGCTCAAGCGCCTCAGGATCGCGGTCCACCCCCAACACTTCGGCGCCGGCCTTGAGAAACATCTCGCTGTGGCCGCCACCGCCGAGTGTCGCATCGATGATGAAGTCGCCCGCTTTGGCGTTCATCCACTCAGCAACCTCCGCTGGCAAGACCGGCAGGTGATATCCACCCTTGCTGGGCGCCTCACTTGGCTCATGGGTCTCGCTCATCACGACGCACGAAGTCTGCGCTGCAATGTGCGGAGTTTTGCGCGAAACATCGCGCGATTTGGAAAGCCACGACAGCCGCGCGGACAACCAGCCGGAAGCCGCGCGAGCCATCGCATCAAGACGCGGTGGATGCTCCGTCCCGGGAGATCGCGTGCGCCCTTCCATGAAAGTCCCCGGACGCCGCGCCGCCAACCAGCCAGGTGCGGCGCGGACATCCGTTGCGTTGCCAAAACTCCTCGCCGTCCCGGGCGCGGAATCTTGTGTGGCAGGAAAATTTTTCAAGGCCCCGACCGAGCGCAGACCGCGAGCTCCGCCGATCGGCGCGTAGGCCGCCTCGGTGATGGGCGCGGATGATGTGAGCCACATGATGGATTGCTCGTGATGGGGTTGATGAATGAGTGATCAGAAAATTCCGAGGTCGTCGCTTTCGTCTTCGCGAGTCTCGATGTTGAGCACGCGCTCGAAGTTCGCTTTGCTCCAAATTTCGAAATGGATGCCGCGGCCGGCCAACACGACTTCGGAGTCGGCCTCGATGCCGGCCTTCTCGCTGAGGTCCTTTGGCACCAACAATTTGCCCTGCTCGTTGAGGGACACCTCGCGACACAACATTGCCAGCTTGCCCAGCAACTTGCCCTTCTCGACCGGCGACTTGTCGCTGCCCTGGATCAGCGAAACTTTTTCGCCATAAGCCTCGTGACTCAGCACCTTCACCAGGGGCATCTCATGCTCCTTGGAAAACAGCAGAAACAAAACGCCCCCCGCTTCTGGGCGCCATGCCGTCGGCACGGAAACCCGAAACTTGGGGTCCATCTTGTAGGGAGTGAATCCCTTGTATCGCTGGTAGTTGCTGCTCACGAGAAAACCCGAAGGACGCTCGGGTGGTAATGAAATACACTAAAATACACTCAACCGACAAGAAAAAATAAGGGTCGCCGAAAGATAATTTTATTCGATTGATTATCAATGAGTTGCAAATCAAATTTCGACCCGATTTTCTAAATTTTCCGGCCTGATCGGTCTAAAATTTGAAAAAATTAGGCCACGCCAAGGGGAAATTAGGCGTTAATTTCAAGTTTTTTGCCCCTAAGTGTACTTTCCATGCGGGCCAGTGAACTCAAGCCGCGCCACCCTCTCGCCGTGGTTCGCGCGGGCCCGACGCGCCAAAGCGAGCGGGGCTCGGCCGCGCACGCCGCGTCAGCGCTACGATCACGAAAAAATCTGCACACCGCGGTCGGCGGGTTGATTCAGCTTGGCTCCACGCTGCGCCATGGGGTGGCGATCATCGGAGTCGGCGAGGTCGACGCTGCCTGCGAGCTGGCGGTTTTTTCGCCCGCAGTGGAGATGAGGTAGGCCACATAGGCGACATAGCTGAGGAAGAAAAACACGCCGTTCGTGCGTGAAATCATGTGGTTGTGGAAGAAGATCGGAAGGCAGGCGATGGCAACGCCGATCATGACCGGGATGTCGAACTTGAGTGCGGCGGCATCGACGGCAACGCCTGAAGGGGCGATGATCGATGAAAGCCCCAGCACGACGAGGATGTTAAAAATGTTGGAGCCGACGACATTGCCGACGGCGATGTCGCGTTCGCCCTTGATGGCGGCAATGACCGAGGTGGCGACTTCGGGAAGCGAAGTGCCTGCAGCGACGATGGTGAGGCCGATGACGAGCTCTGAAACACCGAAGTTGCGCGCGATGAAAACAGCGCCTTCAACCAACCAGCGCGATCCAAGAATGAGACCTGCAAGACCCAGCACGATGAAGAAGATGTTGCGCGCCCACTTGGGTTTTTCCCCATGCTTGCCGTATTCGACTTCGTATTCCGTGATGACCTCCGCATTCTTTTCCTTGCGCGATTGCCTGATGAGAAACGCGGTGTACGCAAGGGCCAGAACAAAGAGGGCCACGCCATCGATCAGCGAGATGTTGCCGTCACGCGAGACTCCGTACAACAGCAGTGAGGCGCCGATCATGATGGGCACATCGAAGCGCACAAGTTGCTGATGAACGATCAGCGGCACAATCAACGCCGAGATGCCGAGGATGAAGAGGACGTTGAAAATGTTGGAGCCGACGACATTGCCAAGCGCGAGGTCCGCCTCGCCCCTGAATGCCGACATGACGGAAACTGCGAGCTCGGGCGCACTGGTGCCGAAGGCCACCACCGTGAGGCCGACGACGAGCGGCGAAATGCCAAGATCGGTGGCGATCTGCGATGCGCCTTTGACGAGGTAGTCGGCCGCGTAAACGAGAAGAACAAGTCCGAGGATGAGGAAGATGATGGCGTTGAGCATGGCGCGCGTAAAATGGCGTGCGCGGACGTACTTTGTCGACGGATTATTGCGCCGTTTTAAAAAACAAAAAAGCCACTGGCGTATGTGGCCAATGGCTTCTTTGGAAAAAATCTACGAACGAAATCTCAAGTCGGCTGTTCGCCGCGGGCCATCACGACCTTGCCGGTGCGGACGGTCTCGATGATGTTGAACTGCGAGAACATCGCGATGGCGGCATCGACCTTCGGGCTGTCGCCGTTGATCATGACGATCATCGAGCTCGGCGTGAGGTCGACGGTTTTGCCGGCGAAGTGTTCGGTGATCTGCAGGGCCATCGAGCGCTCTTCGGGCGAGCATTGGATCTTGATGAGCACCATTTCCTTGGTGACCGAATCGGCGGAGGTGTGCTCGAAGCAATGGATCACATCGATGAGCTTGCCGACCTGCATGATGATTTGGCTGAGGCCTTGCGGGTCGCCGGAGATGCCGATGGTCATGCGCGAGAAGTTTGCGTTGCGTCCTTCGGAAACGACGAGCGAGTCGATGTTGAAGCCGCGGCGCGAGAACACCTGGCAGATGCGCATGAGCACGCCGGGTTGGTTGTTGACCAGAATCGAAAGCGTGTGGCTTGGGCCGCGGGCGATGATCGGAGCTGGCACCGGAGTGTCGGTGGTGACGATGTTGGGCATGGGAAAATAAATTTCGGGTTGGAGGATTCGGGTGAAGAACGGGAAGTTTGGCTTTGGTGTGGTTTGAGAAATTTTTTAATCACCTAAGAACCGAAGCCGCGCGTCATTTCATCAAGTGGAACCGACAGGCTTGGCCATCTTCTGCTTGGGCGCTTCGGTGATCATGTCTTCGAGAGCCGCGCCGGCAGGGATCATTGGGAAAACATTGTCGGTCTTGACGCATTCCGCGTGGATGAGGATCGGGCCATCGTTGTAGGCGAGGGCTTTTTCCAGCATGCGTGTGACATCGGCCGGGCGCTTGATGTGCACCGACGGGATGCCGTAGGCGGCAGCCAGTTTGCAGAAGTCGGGATTGCCGATGAGGTCGACGCCAGAGGTGCGATCCTCGTAGAACAAC
>Ga0208087_1000021_pt1 | contig 26442 bp, 25 predicted proteins | sample LakMenEpi29Oct10_FD_150745 | JGI IMG/M metagenome (GOLD analysis project Ga0208087, IMG submission 150745) | Freshwater microbial communities from Lake Mendota, WI - 29OCT2010 deep hole epilimnion (SPAdes) | ecosystem: Environmental > Aquatic > Freshwater > Lake > Epilimnion/Euphotic zone ... | reverse complement strand
CCTTTCGACCGCCTCACCTGGTGGCTCGAAGTGGCACCGGTGCTGATCGGCTTCGTTGCCCTGTTCATCGCACAAGCGAAAGGCTGGCGCTTTTCCAATCTCGCCATGGGGCTAATCGCATTGCACATGCTGGTCCTGATCGTTGGCGGCCACTACACCTACGCACGCGTGCCGATCGGCGATTGGTTTAGCAATGGCTTCAATTTCGAACGCAACCACTACGACCGCCTCGGTCACCTGATGCAAGGGTTCGTCCCCGCCATCCTGCTGCGCGAGATTTTCCTGCGCAATGGAGTGTTCGCCCGCAAGGGGTGGCTGGCGTTTTGCGTGATCTCATTCTGCCTCGGCTTCAGCGCGTTTTACGAACTCATCGAATGGGCCGCCGCGCTGATCTCGGCGGAAGCGGCCGAGTCATTTCTCGGCACCCAAGGCGATGGCTGGGACACCCAGTGGGACATGTTTCTCTGCGGCATGGGCTCCATCGCTGCGCTGCTGTTTCTTTCGCGGGCGCACAACCGCTCGATGCACAAAATCAAGGGCTGATCCGTAAAATCCGCCCTTCTCCGGCCTTGCATCGGCACGCTTCCGCGACTTGACTGGCGCCCACCCGAATTTTCTACCGTGAAAGCCTACGAAATCTACTCCGCCGTCGCCCCGTCCGTCGTCAACCAAATGCTCGATTGGTTCCGCTCGAACGATCGCAATGTGTACAAATCCGCCGTCGCCTCGCTCGCCGAGAAACGCAAATTGCGCCCGGTCTTCATCGAGAAAAAACCGATGACCGAGCAATACGCGTGGATCCACAAAACCCTCAAGATCAGCGCCTGCAATACGATCGGCGAACACCTCATGCAAGCCTACCTGATGGCGGGCCAGCAATCGCTGCTCGCGATGTTCTGCGACGGCATGGGTATCCAGCACGATGGCAAGGGGTCCGTTGTCGGCGAGTTGCCGGAAGCGCTCGATGCCAAACGCCTCGACTCGACCATCGACCGCCTCATCGAAGTTTTCGACCCGAAAATCCTCACGCTCTACCTCCGCTGCTTCAACCTCCAGGTTCCCAACGGATGGACCGAACTCAGCGAGAAGCTTAACTCCGACTCAAGGCTTGTCCTCGCTTGAGATCTTTTCCCTTTTTCTCTCTTCAAGCGCAACGGACCTTTCGAAGAAAGGTCCCTGCCAGTGAGATGTCGCTTCTTCTCTCACTTGAAACTGAAAACTTTAAACTTTAAACTTTTTCCATGCCCAAGGTTTACATCAAGACCTACGGATGCCAGATGAACGAGCGCGACTCCGAGCAGGTCGCGCGGATGTTCGTCGAAGGGGGCTACACGGTCACGCCGAGCGAAAAGGATGCCGACGCGGTGCTAATTAATACTTGTTCGGTGCGCGATCAGGCGGAGCAAAAAGCACTCGGAAAAATGGGCTCGATGATGCATGCCGGTCGCGACCGCAGGCATGTGGTCTATGGCTTCATGGGCTGCATGGCACAGTCGCGCGGTGATGAGCTTTTCAAAGCCGTGCCCAGTCTTGATGTAGTCGCCGGCACGCAAAAGTACCACAAGGTCTTCGATTATGTGGATGGCATCCTCAAGAGTCGCCTCGAGGCCCGCATGGATGATCCCTCACTCTCACTGCGCGGTGAAACGGTCTGCGACATTGAGGCCGAGGAAGGCTCGCAAAACACCATCCGCGACCACATCCCCAAAGCGCGCGAAGCCTCGGCCTTTGTTTCCATCATGCAAGGGTGCAACATGCGCTGCTCGTTCTGCATCGTGCCCGACACGCGCGGACGCGAACGCGGCAGGCCGATCGCCGAAATCGTCGGCGAAGTCCGCCACCTCGCCGCGCAAGGCGTGAAGGAAGTGACCCTGCTCGGCCAAATCGTGAACCTCTACGGCCGCACCGAATTCCCGATCATCGGCGGCAAGTCGCCCTTTGTGCAGTTGCTCGAGGCCGTGCATGAAGTCGATGGCATCGAGCGCATCCGTTTCACTTCGCCTCATCCGATCGGCTATCGCGACGACCTCGTCGCCGCCTTCACCTACCTGCCCAAACTCTGCTCGCACATCCACTTCCCGATGCAAAGTGGCTCGGACCGCATCCTCAAGGAAATGCGCCGCCCCTACAAAAACGCGAAATTTGTCGAGATCTGCGAGAAAATGAAAGCCGCCAGGCCGGGCATTGCGATCACCACCGACATCATCGTCGGATTTCCCGGCGAAACCGAGGAGGATTTCCAATCTACGATGGACACCGTAGAACGCCTGCAGTTCGACAACGCCTTCGTTTTCCGCTACTCCAAGCGCCGCAACACCCCCGCCGCCGAAATGGACGGCCAACTCTCCGAAGAGGAAAAGGAATCACGCAACCAACGCCTCCTCGATGTGGTCAACCGCATCGCCATCGAAAAAAACGCGGCACTCGTCGGCACCCGTCAGCAAATCCTCTGCGAAGGCCCCTCAAAGAACAATCCGGACCGCCTCTCCGGCCGCACGTCGCACAACAAAATCGTCATCTTCGATGGCGACCCCAGCCGCCACACCGGCCAAATCCTCGACATCCAGATCGACGAATCCACCGGCTTCACGCTCTACGGCCATCTGCCGATCACGATGTGAGCACAGCGGCAATCTACTAGGCCCAGACCTTTTCCAGGTCGCTCTTTTCAAGCACCCTCCACTCGCCCTCGGTCAGCGCACCAAGCTCGAAGTTTCCAATCGCCGCACGGATCAGTCGCAGCGTCGGATAACCCACCGCCGCCGTCATGCGCCGTACCTGACGATTCTTCCCCTCGGTCAAGCGCAGCTCCATCCATGAAGTCGGAATCAATTTCCGAAACCGCACCGGCGGATTCCGTTCCGCCACATGCGGCTCAGGCTCCAGCAACTGCGCACCACATGGCAGCGTGCGGTAATTTTGAATTTCAATCCCACCACGCTGCAAACGCATCAAAGCTTCATCATTCGGCGCGCCCTCAACCTGCGCCCAATAAGTTCGCCCGTGCGCCGCTTGCGGATCCAAGAGCCGATGATTGAAACCCGCCTCATCCGACAGCAAAAGCAAACCCTCCGAATCCATGTCCAAGCGCCCCACCGGATACACTCCCGCCGGAAAACCAAAATCCGCCAAGGTCCGCTGACCCGGCTGATCCGGCGTAAACTGGCACAGCACGCCGTAGGGTTTATGAAAGGCAATCACCATCAGATTTGAAAAAACCGGATCCGGTCCATGATGCAAGAGATATGTGTGTCAGTGGTCACAAGGCAGGGACCTTTGGGACAAAGGTCCCTGCCTTGAAGAATCACTCCTCACCCCATAAGCCCGATCGCTTCCTCGAGCGATGCGACGACGAGTTCGGCGCCGTGGCTTTGGAGTTGGCTGATGCTGAAGCTGCCCGTGGCCACCGCGAGACAGCGTGCGCCGATGGCTTTGGCGCAGGCGATGTCTTTGGGCGTGTCGCCGATGATCCATGTTTCATCCGCAGTGAAAGATTTGCCCGTGTGCTTTTCGGCGCGTTGCAGTGCGATTGGGCCGAGCCGGTTGCGGTCGGCGTGATCACAACCGTAAGCGCCGAAGGCGAAATAATCGGCCAGTCCGAAATGCCGCACCTTGATGCCCGCACCCTGCGCCGTGTTGCCGGTGAGCAATCCGAGCGCGGACGAATCATCCGCCTCAAGATGCCGAAGCAATGGACTTACCCCGTCGATCACGCGTCCGGCAAATTCCCCTCGCGCGAGGTTTTGTGCAAGGCGCTCATGGTAAACCGTAAGGTAGTTTTCAAACGCCTCGTCAGTGAACTCCACGCCGTAGTGGCGGTGGATGCTTCCGACAATCCCGCGGTCGGTCGCGCCAGCGAGGTCGAGCTCGGGCCCTTCGTCACCAAAGACCTCGCGCGTCGCTTGTTTCAACGCCGCCATGCCGGCACCGCCGGTGTCGACGAGCGTGCCATCGATGTCGAAGAGGTAAAGCATCGGCGACACGCGCGGAAAACCGCCTTAGGACTCAGCTTTGCCCGACTCCTCGAGTTTTTCTTCTCCGACGCTTTCGCTTTCGGGTGCTTCGTCTGGCACTTCGTCGTCGAAGTCCTCATCGGCTGAATCATCCTCGTCGTGATCGTCCTCTTCCATCAGCTCACCGTGGAAAAGGTGGAACTTGCGCTTGCGTTGATGCGCGGGCAGCGGTGAAAGGATCATTGCAACGGCACGACCATTGAGGCGCGGCGGTTGATCCACCTGGGCCATGGTCTTGAGGTCTTCGATGATGCGGTTGAGCACGACAAAGCCGAGTTCCTTGTGCGCGTTTTCGCGGCCTTTGAACTGCAGCACGAAGCGGCACTTGTGATTGGTGTCGAGGAAGCCTTCCGCACGACCAAGCTTGATGTTGTAATCGTGCTGACCCGTACCGACGCGAAATTTCACTTCCTTCATGCGCGTTGCGCTCTTCGACTTTTGCTTTTTGAGCTTGGCCTGCTCGTACTTGAACTTGCCGTAGTCGATGATCTTGCACACCGGCGGATCCACCTGCCCGGCAATCTCGACGAGGTCGAGCCCGAGCGACTGGGCCTTGGCGAGCGCCTCACGGGAGCCCATGACTCCAAGCTGTTGTCCGTCCGCCATGACGACGCGGACTTTTGGGGCGCGAATTCGGTCGTTGATCCGCGTCATATCGCGGTAACGACCCCGGTTTTGGTCTCTTTGTGGCTTAGCGATGGCTTTGTCCTCCGATGGGTGGATGCGACGCCCGGTTTTGAGCACGGACAGGGCCGTGGCAAATCCTGACGAAGAGTGTCGTGAAACGATGGGCCGACTGCGAAATCATGAAATGCGGACAGCGTAAGTCATGCGGTCTGATGGACCGGGCGTGGGCGACATAGGGTATCGTTTCAAGGAAATCATGAGGCAGCCTGCTGGCTTGCAACATCACCATGGTGCGGTGATGGCCATTGGATAGTCGATCCAGCCGCTGCGGGCAAGACTCTTTTTCGGGCTTGTTCCGCAAGCCGCCAGAAGATCTCTAGTTACTGCCATCAGTTTGTCACGCGCATCGGCATGAGCACATAGAGGAAAGTACCCTCAATGCGCAGCACACCGGGGCTCATCTCATCGATGAGGTCGAGATAAACTTGCTCGCTGTCGAGCGCGCGCAGCGGAGCTTGCAGGAACTCGGGGTTGAACGCGATCTGCATCGGCGGGCCCTGGTAGATGACATCCATCGACTCCTGCGCCTCACCGACATCCGGCGAGTTGGCGGTCACTTCGATGCGGTTTTCGCTGAAAACAAGCTTCACCGAATTGGCCTTGTCCGATGAGAGCAGTGAAACACGGCGCACGGTTTCCAAGAGCGCCTCGCGCGAAATGACCACGCGTTCGTTGCTGTCGCCCGGAATCACCTGGCGGTAGTTGGGGTAATTTCCATCGATGAGCTTGCTGCAAAGCAGCGTGTCGCCGATCACGAACGAAATCTGATTGTCATTGAGCTTCAAGATCAGCTCGCCACTGTCGCCAAGGAGGCGCTGCAGCTCCTGAACCGCTTTCGACGGAATGATCACATCCGTTTCGTGAGAGGCGGGAAACTCAAGATCGGAATCCACCATGGCAAGACGGCGACCGTCAGTCGCAACCAGCGTCATCTTGCCGTCGCGGAACGAGGTGAAGATCCCGTTGAGCACATAGCGGGTCTCATCGGTCGAAATCGCATAAGAGGTTTTTTTCAAACCGTCGCGCAGGACATTTTGCGGAATCCGAAACTCCTTGGCGGAGGAAAAATCCGGCAAGGGCGGGAACTCGGTTTCACCAAGACCGATGATCTTGAAAAACGACGGCCCGCTGCGGATTGACGCATGATTTTTTGAATCCACCGAAACTTCCACTTCGCTCGCCGGCAATTCGCGAACGATGCTCACCAAGCGTTTGACCGGCAGAGTCGTGGCACCTTCCTTCTCGATCTCGGCTTCCACCGATCCGGTGATGCCCACATCGAGGTCGGTGGTGGTGAACTGCAGGCGTCCGCCCCGGGCGACAAGCAGGACATTGGAAAGGATCGGCAGCGTGGTACGCGAGCTGACGACATGCTGGACTTTTTGCAGACCTTCGAGAAACGCTTCCTTGGAAATACGGAATTTCATGTAATGGAACCAGGTTGGTTGACCAAGGGAGTTTCTGTTTTCGCCAGACCTTGGCAAGCCTATCTGTGCATTTGGCGGAAGAATCTCAAGAGCGCGCCAAAATCACCGCTTGAGGCGCGATTCCAGACGCTCGATGAGCTCGCGCATGCCGGGCTCGGCAGCGACTTTTTCCACGACTTTTTTGCAGGCATGAATCACCGTGCCATGGTCCCGGCCGCCGAATGCTTCGCCGATCTCGACAAGCGAACCCTTGGTCAGCGAGCGGCTTAGGTACATGGCCACCTGACGCGGAAAAGCGATGCTCGCCGGGCGCCGACGGCTGGTCATGTCGGCCAGGCGCACGTCGAATTGATCGGCTACGGCCTTTTGAATCGCGTCGATGCTCACCTGGCGGCTGGCCTCCTCACGGATCAGGTCGCGCAGCAGGTGCTCGACCTTCTCGACCGTGAGCGCGTCGCCCGCTAGCGAGACATAGGTCGCCACACGCATCAGAGCACCCTCGAGCCGGCGGACATTGGTGCGGATTTTTTCCGCGAGGAAGGAAAGGATCGATTCGTCGACCCGCACCTTCCAGTCCTGAGACTTTTTGCGCAAAATCGCGAGGCGGGTCTCCATTTCAGGAGCCTGCATCTCGACGGTGAGACCGCACTCGAAGCGAGAGATGAGCCGTGGCTCGAGATTCTTGATTTCGCAGGCCGGGCGGTCGCAGGTGAGCACCACCTGATTGCGACCATCGAGCAGGGTGTTGAAAGTGTGGAAAAATTCCTCCTGCGAACGCTCTTTGCCCGCAAGGAATTGCACATCGTCGATGAGCAAAACGTCGGTGCTGCGATAACGACGACGGAATTTCTCCAAATCGCCACGCCGCACGGAGTCGATGAACTCGTTGGTGAACTTTTCGCAGGTCAGGTACACGACCCGCGAGGCCGGTCGACGGCGCAAAATTTCCTGGCCGATTGCCTGCATCAGGTGGGTCTTGCCGAGACCGGGGCCACCGTAAATGAACAGGGGGTTGTAGCCGATGCCCGCTTTTTTTGCGACCGCCTCGCAAGCGGCATGCGCAAACTGGCTGTTGGTGCCGACAACAAAGCTCGCAAAGGTATGAGCCGGATTCAGGCCCGAAATCTTGATTCGCCGATCGAGAGCCTCACCCTCCAAGGTCGGGGTCCGCCCGCCACGAACTGCCGCATGCCCGCCAACTTCATCCCCAGCTTCGGCGACCGCGCCGACTTTGGCATCATTGACGACCACTTCCACCTCGCGGGCGTCCGAAAACGCCTCCAAAACCGCAACCTGCAGCTCGGGCAGGTAATTGGTCTCGATCCACACTTGGTGGATCTCGCCCGGCACCGCCAGCGTGGCAACCCCATCGTGCACACCCTTCCATTCCGCAGCACCGAACCAACGCTGGAATGCATCCTGGCCGACGGAACCTCTCAATGCCGAGGCCACCTGATCCCACTCTCCCACGCCATCTTCCACATTGTGATTTCCGATAACCTCACCCGCTGCCGCCTCAACCGATTCCATTGCTTCGTCGTAAATTTAAAAAAGTTTCATCGTTGCGCATCAAACCCACTTCATCGAGCAGCGGCGTCATGCGTGTGGGGAACCTTGAACAACAAAATCACGTGATGGAAAAAAAAAAATTAAGCCACTTGTCGCGCATCACGAAGCACACGATTCCACAAGCGTTCCACGAAATGATTTTTTAAAAACTTGACGGGCGATTTACTTCGATTTTCCAAACCAAAACATGACCAGCGATAGCGGAATTTTCCTATCTCCTTGAAAAACAAGCACATTGCGATGCGTGGCGCGCGACAAAAAGTTTTGCATCGGCGCCGATGTACAAAGCGCATCTGTTAGGACAGCTCTTTCGCTTGCGTGCGTTCGCTTTTGAAGCACAACGCGACCGCCACCGTCACCAGAGTGCCGGCCATGATGCGCCACGGAAACTCAATCACCGGCAACCATTCGGGATTCGTGTACAAATGGTCGCCCGCAATCATCTTCCAGAGATCGTTCGGCAAATTGCTCAAGAATGCCACAGCCACAAATCCCGCGAACATCGCAATCGGATTACCAAACTCACTGCCGCGGTTGCGCGTGAACAGGGCAACCATGAAAACGCCAAGCAAGGAGCCGTAAGTGTAGCCGAAACTCCCTAAAATAATCCCAATGATGCTGAGCCCGGGGTTGTGCGCCTTGATGAAAGCGGTGGCGAGTCCAACGGCGATCAGAATCAGCGTGAACCACAGGGTCGACCACTTGATCACCCGCACCCGCGACGCGTCGTCATCCGGGGTCTTGAACCAGCGAAAATGGAAATCGCGCGAGTAACTCGTTGCCAGCGAGTTCATCGCTGTGCCGAGGGAGCCCATGGTGGTCGCCAGCACTCCCGCGATCACCAGACCCCTCAGACCGCCGGGCATCACATCGACCACAAAATACGGAAACACTCTCGTGCTGTCGGGTTTCCCCCCTGCCATCGGCAAATTTGCGTCGCTCACGACATGACCGTAGTAAACCGAGAGCAGAATCCCGATGGTCAACACGGCATAGGTCACCGGAATGTCCGCGATCCCTGAGAGAATGGTCGCCATTGCGCTCTGTTTTTTGTTTTTGGCCGTTAGCATGCGCTGCACCATGTCCTGATCGGTGCCGTGCGTGGCCAGCGTGACAAAAAGCGAACCAAACAATGCCGCCCAGACGGTGAATTCGGTTTCGAGCACACTCTTGATTTTTCCCCAAGCGCTGTCAGCGGGCTCATCGCCCTCCCATTGCCACAGCCTGAGGTCACCTGCTGCCGTGAGATGTGATTTTGCCCCTTCCCATCCGCCGGGGATGTGGCCCAAGAGGAAAAATACCGAGAATCCCAAGGCGCAAAACAAAACCAAAATTTGCAGCACATCGGTCCAGATCACCGCCTTGATTCCGCCAATCGCAGTGTAGGCGGCGGTTAGAAGGCTGATAACTACCAGCGCCGCGCCGGTGAACCAAAATTGCTCCCAATTTCCCAAGGGGTTTCCGGGATTCATGCGATCCCAGATCACCAGCAGCAACAAGGTCGGCACCCACAGGCGCGAGCCGCTGGCTAAGGAGCGCGTGAGCAAAAAAACCGCACTGGCAATCCGCCGCGTGCGCGGGCCGAAGCGGGTTTCCAGAAATTCGTAAATGCTCACCACATTGTGGCGGTAATACGCCGGAATGAACACTGCGCTCACAATCAAGCGCGCCAGCAGGTAGCCGACCATCAACTGCGCGTAGGTGTAATTTCGCGAACGAAAACCCTCGCCGGGCGAGCCAAAGAACGTTCCAGCGCTGATTTCCGACGCCAGAATCGACGCCAGCACTGCCCACCAAGGAATCGAACGTCCACCGAGCGCAAATTCCGACACATCGCGATTGCGACTGCTGAAATGCACACCAATCGCCACAATGATCGCAAAATAAATACCGATGACAAAAAGGTCGAAGGCGATCGCTGACATGAACCGAACCTAGCCCCAGGCGCCACCAGTCCAAGCCCTGAATTCGGCCGCAATACAATTTCCCAGACAAATTATATGATTTCTCCTTGCCGTCTAGGTTGGTCGTGGTTATTGGTGAACCATGAGCAGCAAACGGTGGTTGGCACCTTGGAAGGATTCGGCGGAAAAGCCGGCGATTTACCATTGCATCAGCCGCGTGGTGGACCGGCGCATGGTCTTTGAGCCTGCCGAGCGCGAGCGCTTTCGGGCGATCATGCGCATGCAGGAAAAGTTCTCGGGCTGCCGGGTCCTCTCCTACTGCTTGATGTCCAACCACATCCACCTTTTGCTCGAAGTGCCGCCGATCCCTGCCGAAGGCATCTCCGATGCGGAGCTTTTGAAACGTCTCTCAGCGATCCAGACCGAAGCCTACGTCGCCGTGGTGGCGAAAGAGCTCTCCGATGCCCACAAGGCGGGAAACGCTGCCCTCGTGGCTGAAATCCATGCCCGCTTTACTTACCGCATGCACGACCTGAGCGAGTTCATGAAGACCGTGCTGCAGCGCTTCACGCGATGGTTCAACCGCACGCACAACCGCAGTGGCACCCTATGGGAAGAGCGCTACAAGAGTGTCATCGTCGAAAGTGGCATCGCCGCGCGAACGATGGCAGCCTACATCGATCTCAACCCGGTTCGCGCCGGGATAGTATCCGATCCAGCCGAGTATCGCTGGAGCAGTTATGGCGAAGCGGTGGGCGGCGGGCCGAAAGGTAATGGCAAGAAGGCGCGCGAGGGCTTGGTGCGAGCATGCATGAGTCATCAGGGCGCGGGTTTTGAAGCGGAAAAATGGAAAGAAATTTCGCGTGTTTACCGTCGCGCGATGGGCCTCGCCCTGGGTCGCAAGAGTGGAAATGCCACTGTCGAAAAAGGTGTGGTTAGGCCGCAGCTGAACACTGAGGAAGCTTTGGAAGCGAAGGGAAACGGCACCGTTCTGCCCGACATCGGCATGGCGACGATGCTGCGTTGTCGAGTGCGTTATTTCACCGATGGGGCCGTGATCGGCAGCAAGGCTTTTGTCAACGAAGCCTTCGTCGGCGCGCGAGAGCGTTTCAGCGCGAAACGCAAGGACGGTGCACGCAAACTGCGAGGCCATGCCAATCCAGCAGCGAACATCCTGTGGAGCGCCCGCGAGCTGCGCTTACGGATTTGAGATGTCCTAACCGGCAAAATGAAAAACGGCTCGGCGTGAACACCGAACCGTTGATCATGAAACCACAATGATGAAAAAACGAAACTGGGAGCGGGCTTAGATCAGCCCGGCTTTTTGAAGTGTTTGGAGAGCGCCGTTTTTGTTGATCGTCTTGAGCGCGCGGCAGCTGAGCTTGAGGCGGACATAGCGACCGAACTCTGGGATGAAGATGCGTTTGCTCTGAAGGTTGGGAGAAATCTTGCGTTTCACGACCTTGGTGACGTGACGACCGATACCGCCTTTTTTCTTGGCCAGACCGGAGCGGTGAATTCTGCCGCCGGAGCGGACGCTGGTTCCTCGGATGATACAAATACGGGCCATGGCTTAAAGTGTGTTATAGTTGCGGGCCGCGAAGCATGGCCATCGGGTCGGTCCCGTCAAGACGAATCCTGCGACAAAATCACGATTTTTCGGATCGCTCGCGCCCGATGCGCTTGAGCCAGCGCTCGATATCCCGGAAAATGGCCTCTTTTTTCTCATCGTACATTAAAAGGTGGTAGGCATTCGGATAGTTTCGGTAGGTCGCCGGGGCCTTCGGCGGAATGCGGGATACGAAACCACGGACATCGGAGTCGTTGTTGAAAAAATCGTTGCCGCCGTGCAAGACCAGCACCGGCTTGTGGAAGGTGGCGGCGCAATCGTTCATGCCATTGATATGTGAGGCAAGGGCACCAATCAGGCGCAGCGTGTGCTGCCGGATGTGGTAGGGGTTTTTATCCACCTGCTCGGCATGATGCGATTTTTGAGTCATCTGGACATCCTGACCGCCTGCAAGGGTATCGAGCGAGATGCGTGCCAGCGGCAATGTGGTAGCGGCGATTTGCACCAACCCCGGAGTCCATGCCGGTATGTCGTCGCGGAAACGGACGATGGGCGAGGAGAGGATCAGGCCATCGCAGGGGGCTTGATCCGACGGGGCTTGGCGCCAGGCGTGCGCAGCGATGAGTGCCCCCATGCTTTCGCCAAACCACACGATTTTGGCATCTGGGTGTCGCTCGCGCACGAGGCCGGTGAAAGCAAAAAGGTCGTTGTACCAGTCGCGCGGATCGCCGATGTCGCCGCGGCGTGCGTAAATTGGGTCGCTGCCTTGGCCGCGGATTTCATAGGCGTAAAGCGCGGTGGTCGGTTGGTGCTTGAGCAGGTGATTGCCGAGATTGTTGTAATCGATCGAGGCTCCGCAAAATCCATGGATGCCAATCACGACCACCTCGGGTTCGTATTTCTCGGAGATCCACTTGCGGTAGCCGAAAGTTTCGCCCTTTGCACCGGCGGTCGTCGGGTTCTGGACCATGACCGGGCCCGATGCGCAGGCGCCAAGGCACAAGGTGACCGCTGCGGTAACGATTGCGCGAAGTCTCGCAGGTAGGCGGTCAATCACAGCTGCAGTTTCGCCGACTTCCATAAAAAGGCAATGCCGTAGGAGTGTCCAATCGGGTGGTCGCACCTCGGAGCTGGTTTCGAAAAACCCCTTGGATCAAAGGGTTTTTGCCTCACTGGCTGCTTGGCTGGAATGTGGCATTGGTGAGAAATGCGCGTGCCTCGCCAATGAGGTAGAGCGATCCCGCGACGAGCACCGGGCTGCCGTGCCGGAGTGCGGCCAGATAGGCCGACTCGAAACCATCGAATGTTTCGTGATCCGGCGCATTTGGTGGCAGGCATGCGACGAGCTCATCGACCGGAGTGGCACGCGGCGTGCGGATTGGGCAGATGAAAATTTTTGATGCGAGCGGGCAGAGGATTTCGAGGACGCCCGCGATGTCTTTGGCGTCGACTGCGCTGAACACGAGCGAGGCTTTTTTTTCGCGAAATTCGCTGTGCCATGTTTTGGCAAGCGACTCTGCCGAGTGAGGGTTGTGGGCGCCGTCGAGAATGACATCGGGCCGGATTTTTTCGAAACGCCCGGGCCAGGAAACGGATGCCAGGCCATGGCGCAGGACATCGGTGTTGAGAGGGAGTCCCGCGCGGTGCAAGGCGGCCACCGCGAGTGCCGCATTCCATCGCTGATGTTCGCCTGCCAGCGAGAGACCGTAACCGTTGAGTGGTTCGGTGATGAATTCCAGGGGCGTGCGTTTTGCGTTTGCTTCTTTTTCCAGCACGATGCGCGCCGCTTCCTCCTGAGGCGATGACAGCGCCGGTTTGCCTTCGACGAAAATGCCTGCTTTTTCTTTAGCGATGGCGCCAAGTGTGTCGCCAAGCCATTCCATATGGTCGAGTCCGATCGGCGTGATCACGCAGACGTCAGCCGGCACGGCGGTGGTTGCGTCGAGCCTGCCGCCCATTCCGGTTTCGAGCACGATGATTTCGCATTCGGATTCCCGAAACCAGCGCATTGCCAAAGCGAGTGAGATTTCAAAAAAGGTCGGATGCGTTTCCATTTTCTCGCAGATCCCTCGCAGTTCCCCAAGCATCGAGGCGCAAGTTTCCTCGGCGATTTCGCAACCTGAGACCTTCACGCGTTCGCGGAAATCAATCAGGTGCGGTGAAGTGAAAAGCCCACTGCGTCGGCCGCAGGCTCGCGCGATGCTATCGATCATCGCACAGGTGCTGCCCTTGCCGTTGGTGCCCGCGACATGGATCACTTTTACGCCGTGCGTGGGATAGGCGAGGAACTCCTTGAGCAGATGATGCGCGTTATCGAGACCCAGCTTGATGCCGAAGGTCTGCGTGGAAAACAACCAGTCGATGGCCTCGCGGTAGTTCATGTTGCCGGATCCGCGTGTGGCTTTTCCCGATGCGTGCGGGCTTGGGCCTCAGCCATGGTTGGTGAGTGCCTCGAGCAGGTAGCGTGCGGGGCGGAAGTTTTCGATCAGCACTTCACGCTGCGCGCCGCGGATCATGCGCACCTGGCGGATGTTGAAGTTCGGCGTCTTGTGTGGCGCGAAGAGGATGTCGTCGTGGGTCGAGTTTTCATGCTTTTTGAACATCGAGGGCAGGATGTCGCCGCCAAGATGGTCATCGCGGCCGGTGGCGAGGTGACAGGTGCCAAGTACTTTCTCGTCCTGAATGTCGGCGCCCGACACTGGCAGCACCTGCGTGCCGAATCCGAGTTCGCCGAGCGTGCCGGTCATCGGATCATCCTTGAGTCGCGCGTTGTGGGCGTTGATGGTCGCCTCATTTCCGGAGATCAGTGTTGAGTGGATGATGCAGCGATTTTCGACTTCGAGCACACCGAGGGTGCCGTCCTCGTATTTCATGGGAAATTGGCCGCGCGCATCGCTCGGCACGAAGTAAACCTCGCCGGCTGGGAGGTTGGCGATGTCGGGTGATTTCCCGAGGCATAGGCCGTGAGATTTTTGCGCTTCCTGACCATCGAGACCGAGCCATGCGGTGAGTACCCGTCCGTCCTCGAGCGCGAAGTCGATCTCGATCGCGTCGGCGCGGGTGAGAGCCAAGCGAAGCTTTTCCGCATCGGCGGAAACTTCATGATAATCGACCGCGAGCCCCGAGTTGAGGATGACATCGTTGAGTCCGTGCATGGTTGCGCCGCGGAATCCGTACTGTTTGCATTTTGCCGTCAAAGGTGCAGTCGCCGAATAGGTTGAGATGCAAAGGATGAGATCGTAGTTCGGGTAAATGTCGCGCTCGAGCGAAAGGTGATTGCCCGAGGTGTCCCACACATCGTCATCCAGATCGAGATTCGATCCACGGGTGCACCGGTAGGCAAACATTTCCCCGCCGCTCATGCCGAGTTCCTCCATCGCGCCATCGCGCAGGCCCTGATAGAAATGTTTGTGTGCGTTTTTCTGAACCGGAAATCCTTCATGTTTTAGAAACGCGAAGTCCTTGATGAGTGCTGCGGGTTCATCGAAATCGATCAGGATGCAAACACGGCACCCTTCGGTCGGTGCAAAAACAGTGCCGAGCAAACGCTTCAGGTCGAATGCCGGAAAAATGCGCTTGGTCGGATTGAGCATAATTTCCTCACTCAGGTAATCGGGCAGTGTGATCGGTGAGTTGTGTGACATGTCCAAAAAACTTAACATCTCGAAGCGTTGCCGCAAGGGCGATTGAATGTTTGAAACGGAAACGCGCGTTTTCTGATCACGGGTCTTGGGAATTGCGCAGGTTGGCAAGCTCCGTCGACATATCTTCGAGGTTGTTCCAAAGTTTGCTTGCCACATAGAGCGGCGCGCGACAGCGAACCGCAAGCGCGATGCAGTCCGATGGGCGGGCATCGAGTTCGATGATCTTGCGCTCCATGATCTCGTTTTCGGCTTCGATGATCAGTCGCGCGTGGTAGATGTCCCCGACGAGATCGCAAATCACCGCCCGCGAGACGGTGGCGCCGAATGCCTGAAGCGTGAAATGATACAGGTCGTGCGTCATCGGTCGTGCGGGTTGATGACCGGAGAGCATCAGATTGATCGCGGCGCCCACGGCGGGATCGATGTACATGAGAATGGTTTTCTTGCCATCGCTCAGAAATGCCGCGCACCCAGCCTGTGTGGGAAGCATGGCGATCGGCTCGACCTCGACAAGTGGCGGCATGGCAGGACTTTCGTGGTGAGTTGCCCGTCATCCAAGAGCAAAAAACCATTTTGGTGGCATGGCTCTGTGCCCCTCGACTTCACCTCTTTCGGGGCTTGGCAGGCTTGGTGGCGCGTGGCTTACTTTCTTTCCAAGCGACCATGTCCTCAGTCACCCGTTTTACCTGTTTCCTGATTGCAGCGCTCTTGCTGAGCCAATGCGCCCCGCATATCCCCAAAAACTGCGCTTCAATCCCACGATCATCGCGCGCGCCGTCGGCTTCGCTGATCGATGAGGCCCGCGCGAACTGGTCGATCCTCGGCAGCGCTTCGCGCAAAAACGAATGGCCCGCCGCACGCGATCGCTACAACGCCGCAGTCGGCAAACTCTTCGATCAAATTCGCTGCGGCCGCGGTTCGTGGAATGATCGCGCCGCAGCGATTGGCACGCGCATTGCCAAAACCGACCGCGATCATGTCGATCCCGACACGCTCGACGCGCTCGTACCCGCCTCGAGCATTGAGGTTACTGAGGTCGAAAAACACAACGGCAACCACGGCCTTGGGATTCCGGCAGTCGGTTGGAAATCCACCTCGCCCGTCGGCATGAAGCGCGAGCGCTACCTGCTCCCTAACGGACTCCCTTACAACATCACCGCGACTCTCGAGTTCGACCGCAAAGGTATGCCAAGCTGGCAGTTCAACAAACGCTGGGCAGTTGAGACAGCCACCATCGGTGGCCACAAACACCCGCTCGCCGCCGATTGGTCGGCACCGAATGATTTCTATTGGAAAATGTGCGACCTCGACGATCTGGTCATCCAAAATGTGCTGCTGCCCGATCGCTTCACCGAGGAAACCGGCCTCTATTTTGTCACTCCCTACGATCCCAACAAAATCCCTGTCGTGCTCGTTCACGGGCTAGTTTCAAGCCCCGATGCGTTCAAGAATGTCATCAACGAACTTTCACCCGAACCATGGTTTCGAGAAAACTATCAGATCTGGCTCTACAACTATCCCACCGGCAATCCGTGGATTTACAGTAGCATGAAATTTCGCGAAATGATGCGCGAGGCCTGCGCCTACGCCCGCAGTAAGGGCGGCAGCGAAAAACTCAACCGCATGGTCATCGTCGGCCACTCGATGGGCGGACTTGTCACGCGCTCTAGCGTCACCGATCCCGGCCAAGAACTTTACAAGGCATTGTTCAACAAACCGGTCAACAAAATCAAAGCCTCCGATTCCACCATGCGCCTGATCCGCGATGGCACGCTCTACAAACCGCTCAGCGAGCCGAAGCGCGTGGTCTTTCTCGCTGTGCCGCATCGTGGCAGCCCGATGGCGAACCTGACACTCTCCAACTGGATTTCAAAACTGATCAAGCTTCCCAAGACCCTCACGGTGGATCTGCTTGATGCCACCCTTCTTGCCATGAGCGATATCGCCCAAGGCGAGGATGCGACCAAGCACCTGCCGACCTCGATCGACAGCCTCTCCCCGCGCGCGCCAGCTACCCTCGCGCTCAACAAATTGCCGCTGCCGAAAAAAATCACTTTCCACTCGGTCATCGGCGATCGCGGCAAGGGCGGCACTCCCAACAGCAGCGATGGAGTCGTGCCATACTGGTCGTCCCACGTCACGCCTGTCGCCTCCGAATTGATCGTCCCCTCCGATCACAGCGTACCCAACAGCTTGCAGGCATCGGAGGAGCTCAAGCGCATTCTCAAACTGCATCTCAAAAGTAAAAACTGATACGACGCGGTCTTCGACAAATCGATCTCCGCACCCCCGGCAATTTTCTCATCATGAGTCCCGAGCAACAACTCACCGCCCTCACGAAAGGCTGCGCCAAGGTCCTTTCGGAAAAAGAACTGCTGGAAAAACTCCGCCTCGGCAGGCCGCTGCGCGTGAAGCTCGGCGTCGACCCCACCGCGCCCGACATCCACTTCGGTCACACGGTCGCGCTCGAAAAACTCCGCCAATTCCAAGAGCTCGGCCATCAAGCGGTCCTGCTGATCGGCGATTTCACTGCCACCATCGGCGATCCCTCCGGCCGCTCGGCCACCCGCCCGCCGCTCACCCGCGAGGAGGTCCTTGTCAATGCCGAGACTTACACCGACCAGGCCTTCAAGATCCTCGACAAGTCGCAAACCGAAATCGTCCACAACGGCGACTGGTTTCGCAAAATGACCTACGAGGAAATTCTCAAACTCAACGCCAAGGTCACGCTGCAGCAAATGCTTCAGCGCGAGGACTTCCGCAACCGCGTCGATGCCGGCCAGGAAGTGCGCCTTCACGAACTTCAGTACCCGGTGATGCAAGGCTGGGACTCGGTGGAAATCCGCGCTGATGTCGAACTCGGCGGTACCGACCAACTTTTCAACATCCTCGTTGGCCGCGACCTTCAAAAGGAAGCCGGCCAAGCACAGCAAGTGGTGATGGTGATGCCGCTGCTCGAAGGCCTCGACGGCGTGCGCAAGATGTCGAAGTCCTACGGCAACTACATCGGCGTGAGCGATCCGCCACAGGAAATGTTCGGCAAGCTGATGAGCGTCTCCGACGAGCTCATGGATCGCTACTACACGCTTCTTCTTGGTGAGGCCCGCGATCCTTCGGGTCATCCGATGGATGCCAAGAAGTCGCTCGCGGAAAAACTCACCGCCCGCTACCACGGCGAAGCCGCGGCCACCGCCGCTCGCGCCGATTGGGATACGCGCTTTTCAAAAAAGGATCTCGCTGCTGCCGATCTGCCGGAAATTTCCATCTCCGATCTACCTACTGAATCAACCGTGCTCTCGCTCACCGCCCACGCGTTCAGGTCCGCCTTCGGCCTGGAAAAATCCAACGGCGAGTTGCGCAAGCAGTTCATCTCAAGCGGCTCGGTCCAACTCAACGGCGAGAAGCTCACCGATCCGGCTATGGTGATTTCGCCCAAGGTGGGCGACACGCTCAAGCTCTCCAAGAAACACGCGGTGCGTTTTGTTTGAGCCCGCAGGGGAGGGGATGGCTCAGCGCTTGGCCACACTCGCGAGGCTCGGCTGCTGGCGAACGATGTTGGCCAACATCCGGCGGCAATGCTCGTACCCGGTGCGTTCGCTCAGAATTTGCACACTGCGCGCAAAAGATCCCCATTGGACGATCTGCACCTCCACATTGCGGCGGCCCCAGATGTTCATGGTTTCCTTGTTCGGCTTGTAAATGTCGATCGTGCCGGTGCCGGTGAGCGCTGAACCATAATCATCGATGACATAAAGATGAGGCAGTCCCTTGATGCGGAAGGTGGTACCCACCGGATAGAATGACCAGTCGGCGGCTGCGCTGCGCACGCGGTCGGTGTAGCGAAGGTTGGTTCCGGTGGCATTTTTGCTGCCGTAAATGAGGTGGTCGTCCTCACTGCAAGTGTAAGCAGTCGTGCGGGCGATGCGTTGGCGCTCGCTGAACGCGTAGACTGGCATGCCGTGTTTGTCGCGCGGCTTGCCGATCGCGGCAGACATCAGCTGCGAGGAAGGTCCCGCCACTTGGAAACTTTCGCGCTTGGTTTCGCGAGCATGGGCGATGGCGTTGATCCTGGATTTCGGGATGACGGTGAGGCTGCTGTTTCCACAGCTGGTCAGCAGGCCAATCGCCAAGGCCAAGGTGCTGAAATACGCAAATTGAAATGTCATGAGCTCAAATGGTGTGAAGCTGTCTGGTTCGGCCGACCCGCGCTTCACACGCATCGCCCAATAGCGCACTAGGACTAGCCCCGCTACGGGAACGGCGCAAACGGAAAATCCCCGGAATTTCGCCCAAATCTTGAAAATCGACTGATTTTCAAAGACTTACGAAAACGACAAAATGCCATTGAGGGTAATTGATGCGGCATAAAACCCAGCCAAGGGGCCTCAAAATATGCCCACCGGGACCCCATTTCCGCGCCCAACCGGGCGGGCGACCATCGACTCAAAGAAGCAATCGAAGCCCGGCCTTGCCGCCAAATCGTCCATGGCCTCAGCCAGTCGACCCCAGCGCCACACAAACCCCTCATCGGCCAACCGCAAAGGCCGCAGGGGCGATGCGCCTTGGGCTCCATGTGGTGAAATGACATTCACCGCACCCGAGAAAAAGGCATCGTCTAACAGAAATTCCAAAGCACGCAGGAAGTCCTCCATGTGCACCCAGGCTTCGTCTTTTGCGAGGCCCGAAATTTTTTCAGTCCCTGCCTCTTGCACCAGCACCCTGCCAAGCCGCATCGCAACCTTGCGGGTCCGCGGCGGCACCACCGCACCGAAAAACGCATCCTCCCAGGCCAAGGCAGCGTGACTCGCCGCGCACTTTCCAAGCTCGCCCGACCATTCGTCATGAATGCGGTCGTGATCACGGTCATACCAATCGACGGTCGAAGCATTGAGCCAGACCCGCGGCGCGATTCGGCATGAGGCCAGCCCTTGCCCCAGAGCGCGTGTCGATTCAAGCCGCGCGACGGCATCATCGCCATCGGCCAGATTCACCACCGCGTCGGCGCCCTCCAACGCCATTGCCCAAGCCCCGACATTTTTGCCATCCCATTCCAAATGCATTCCATCGTCACATGCCACACCGTCGCGTCGGCGGCCGACCGCCACCACCTCCCAACCAAGCCGCGAAAAATGACGGCACGCATAGCGACCTAAAACACCCTCCGCGCCCATCACCACAATCACCGGATTCATAAAATTTGTCTGTTTGGTTTCAGGATCTGAATTTCAAAAATTTCTGAAAAATTTATTTTTTCGGTCATGCGGAATCATCCCAGCAGTTTTGCTGCCATCTGGATTGCAAATCCGTGTTTCATCATCGCCACCCGATCGGCCATCCGGGAGGCGAATTCGACGAATTCCTCCAGCTGCCTCATCTGCTCGTGAAAGGCCCGCCCCTCCGGCGTCGCAATCCCGCGGCTCTCCTCCGCGCACCTGCGCACCACCTCCAACGCGGGGTCGATTTCCCGCCGCTTGCGCTCCCGCGCCACCACGGTAAAAATCCGCCAGACATCCTTCTCCGCCTCAAAATACTCGCGCCGCTCGCCCTTCTTCACCACCACCCGCAACAAACCCCACGCGACCAACTCCTTGAGGTTCGCATGCGCGTTGCCGCGGCTGATCTCCAAAGCCTCCATCACCTCGTCGGTCGACATGGGTTCGGCCGCCGTCATCAACAGGGCATGAATCTGCGCCATCGTGCGGTTGATTCCCCACTGCGTACCCATCGCGCCCCACTGGGCGATGAATTCCTCGCGCGCTTGCTCGAGGCGGTCGTCAGCTTTTACTTTCATCATTTTCAATTATTTCCGAAAATTAGGCATTCAGCAAGGGAAATGATCCGCTGCACCAACCGAGCCCTCAAAGCGCTCGACTTTCCGTCGGAATCGAGGCCATTTTCCCGCCCGTGAAGGATCGATTTTCTGGCCCCCGCCGCGAACACGGCAAACAGGCTCGCGAGAACCGTCATGTCCGCGATGCGGAAAAGCCCGAGAAGACCATGCCCGCCCTCGACGAGGACGAGTTGATGGCGCTGATCGCCGAACACGAGGTGCCGTTCGTGCTGATCCTCGACTGCGTGCAAGACCCGCACAACCTCGGTGCAATCCTCCGCACGGCCGATGCCGCCGGTGTGCATGCGGTGGTCGCACCGAAAGACAAAGCGGTCGGCATCACCGAGACCGTGCGCCGCATCTCGGTGGGCGCCGCCGATCATGTGCCTTTCGCGCAAGTCACCAACCTCGCCCGCACGATGGAGAAACTCAAAGCCGCCGGACTCTGGCTCGTCGGCACTTCGGATCATGCGAAATCCAAATCCATTTACGAACTCGATCTCAAAGGACCGCTCGCGCTGGTGATGGGTGCCGAAGAAAAAGGCATGCGTCGGCTCACCGAGGAAAATTGTGATTTCCTCGCATCCATCCCAATGGCCGGCAAAGTCGAGTGCCTCAATGTCTCGGTGGCCACCGGTGTTTGCCTGTTCGAGGCGGTGCGCCAGCGCGCAATCCAGCCATCATGAACGAGCCGGTCCGCATTCTGTCCGACCTCCACCTCGGTCACAAAATTTCGCGGATCAGCCAGGTTTCCGCGCTGCGCCCGCTCATCGCCGGTGCCGGCACGGTGATTTTCAATGGCGACACCTGGCAGGAACTCGCCGCGCCCTTCCGTCAACGCGCGAGGCAAATGCTCGATGAACTGCAATGGCTCTGCGCCGAGGAGGCGGCCGATGCGATTTTTCTGCCCGGCAATCACGACCCCTCATGGCCAGGCCAGGGCTGGATTGAACTGGCAAACGGCCGCATCGTCATCAGCCACGGCGACAGCCTGCTCTTCGACGGCTCGCCATGGAAACGCGAGATCCTCGGCAACCGTGAAAAAATCCTCGAGATCTGGCGGCAGTTTCCCGATGCGGCACACGACCCCGCGCAGCGCCACGAACTCGCCCGCCTCATCGCCCGCGAACTCTGCTCGGTCGAGCATTCGGCCGGTCGTCATTTGATTCAGCGCGCATGGGATGCCGCCTTTCCGCCGACCCGCGCGCTGCATATGCTGGCAAGCTGGCTGCATCACGGCCGCCACGGAGCCGAATTTCTGAAAAATTATTTCCCGCAAGCCGAGGTCCTTGTGACGGGGCATTTCCATCAACGCGGCTGCTGGCAGCATCGCCGCAAACTCATCATCAACACCGGCACCTTCATGGATCCGGGCCGCGCCCAATGGGTCGAGTGGCAAAAGGGACTGCTAAGTCGCGGAAACATCATCGAAGGCCCGCAAGCCTGCGCGCTCGGCGAGGCACTCGATCTTTGGCGCATCGGGTAAATTCCCCGTACCCGCCTCATCCGGCCCCGAAGCAGCGGACTCTCGGCTTGAAAAGACCTTCGACGGGGTCTATTAACGCGCGCCCACGCAACCTTTTGGGCGGTCCTTTCATCATGAACGCCATCACTCGCTGCTTCGATACCTACTGGTCCTCCTCCATCGGGAAAAAAATCGTGGTCGCGGTGACGGGCATCTTGCTCTGCCTGTTTCTTGCCGGGCACCTTGCCGGCAACCTGCTGATCTACGCCGGCCGCGAAGCCTTCAATGAATACGCCGCGTTTCTTCACTCGATGCTGCATGGCGCGGGCATCTGGATCGCGCGTATTGGGTTGCTGGTGGCAGTGACGCTGCATGTCGTCGGCACCATCGCGCTGACGCGTCAGAATCGCGCCGCTCGCCAACCTTACGAATGCAAAGCGACCATCCAAGCCACCAAGTCATCGCGAATGATGATCTGGTCGGGCCTCACCATCCTAGCCTTCGTGATTTTCCACCTGCTGCACTTCACGGTGCGTGTTGATTGCGAGCTCGCATCGCTCGGCAAGGACGATCCCTATGGCATGGTGATCGTGGGCTTCAAAAGCATTCCTGTTTCCGCATTTTACATTCTCGCGATCACGCTCTTGTGCTCGCACCTGCATCACGGAGTCGCCTCGATCTTCCAGACGCTTGGTTTGCGAACCAAGAAAAACGATGGCGCCATCCGCCAATTTTCCGGCGCCTTCAGCCTCATCATCTGGCTCGGTTTCATTTCCATTCCGATTTCGGTTCTTCTGAAACTTTTGAAATTCTGAATGCCCATCGCGGCGGTCAACTCCAACCACATTTCCCATGTCCATCATCCTCGACAGCAAGATCCCGTCCGGCCCGCTTGAACAAAAGTGGTCCAAGCACAAGATGGACTCCAAGCTCATCAACCCGGCGAACAAGCGGAAGTTTTCCGTCATCGTCGTCGGCTCCGGACTTGCCGGTGGATCGGCGGCCGCGTCGCTCGCCGAGCTGGGTTATCAAGTGAAGTGCTTCTGCTATCAAGATAGCCCGCGCCGCGCGCACTCGATTGCCGCGCAGGGTGGCATCAACGCCGCGAAAAACTATCGCAACGACGGCGACTCGGTGCGCCGTTTGTTTTACGACACCATCAAGGGCGGCGACTTCCGCTCGCGCGAGGCGAATGTCCATCGCCTTGCCGAAGTGTCGAACTCGATCATCGATCAATGCGTCGCGCAGGGCGTGCCCTTTGCCCGCGAGTACGGCGGCCTTCTCGACAATCGCTCCTTCGGCGGCGCCCAAGTCTCGCGCACTTTTTACGCCCGTGGCCAAACTGGACAGCAATTGCTCATCGGATGTTATCAGGCCCTCGAAAAGGAAATCAAAAAGGGTGGCGTCAAAATGTACCCGCGCACCGAGATGCTCGATCTCGTGCTCGTCGGCGGTCATGCCAAAGGCATCGTCGTGCGTGATCTCAAGACCGGCGAAATCAGCAGCCATGCCGCCGATGCGGTGATCCTTGCGACTGGCGGCTACGGCAATGTCTTTTTCCTTTCGACCAACGCGATGGGCTGCAATGTCACCGCCACATGGCGCGCGACCCGCCGTGGCGCCTTGTTTGCCAACCCCTGCTTCACGCAGATCCACCCGACCTGCATTCCGGTGAGCGGCGATTACCAATCGAAGCTCACGCTCATGTCCGAATCGCTGCGCAACGATGGCCGCATCTGGGTGCCGAAGTCGCCCGAGGTTGCCGCCAAACTTCGTGCGAAGCAAATGAGCCCGAACGATGTTGCGGAAGACGACCGCGATTATTTCCTCGAGCGCAAGTACCCGTCCTTCGGCAACCTCTCGCCACGCGACATTTCCTCGCGTGCCGCGAAGGAAGTTTGCGATGAGGGCCGCGGTGTTTCATCGACCGGACTCGGCGTCTATCTTGATTTCCGCGATGCGATCCAGCGCTTCGGCGAGCCGACGATCCGCGCGCGTTACGGCAATCTTTTCCAGATGTACGAAAAGATCGCCGGCGAAGATCCGTACCAGTTGCCGATGATGATTTATCCGGCCGTCCACTACACGATGGGCGGGCTATGGGTGGATTACAATTTGATGTCGAACATCCCCGGCCTGCATGTGCTGGGCGAAGCAAATTTCTCCGATCATGGTGCCAACCGCCTCGGCGCTTCGGCGCTCATGCAAGGTCTTGCCGACGGCTACTTCGTGATCCCCGCGACCATCGCCAATTACCTCGTTGGCCAAAAGCCTGGCACGGTGAGCACCGATTTGCCGGAGTTCAAACAAACTGAAGCCGAAACCCGCGAGCGCATCAGCCGCATGCTTTCGATCCAAGGCAAGCGCACGGTCGATTCGTTTCACCGCGAACTCGGCAAGATCATGTGGGACGAGTGCGGCATGGCCCGCTCGCGCGCAGGCCTCGATGGCGCGATCAAGCGCATCGCCGAAATCCGCGAGGAATTCTGGACCCCCGGCCAAGGCGTGCTGATCCCCGGCTCGGGGGATTCGGTGAACATGGAACTCGAAAAGGCCGGCCGTGTGGCGGACTTCATCGAGTTTGGCGAAATGATGTGCTACGACGCCCGCGAGCGCGAGGAGTCGTGCGGCGGTCACTTCCGTGTGGAGCACCAGTTCACCGAGGCCGATCCCGAAGTGCAATCGGGCAAGACTCAATCCGGTGAGGCCAAGCGCCACGACGAAAGTTTCTCGCATGTCGCCGCATGGGAATTCAAAGGCGCGGGCAATGCTCCAGTGCTTCACAAGGAAGCCCTTGTTTACGAAAGCGTGCAGGCGTCGATCCGCAGCTACGCGTAAGTCCCGAGTGTCCGAAGCGCGCGGTCAGGCTCGCCGCAGGTAGCCCGGCAATTGCTCGCGTTGGAAGGCGGGGGAGGGGGCAGCACGACCAAAGGAAATCACCGCGCCCACACCCGCCGCATGCGGGCCGCCAAGACGCGGCTCGATCTCATACTCGGGAAAGCGGTATTTCGACCGCCGCCGCAGCACAGCTTTGAACACGCACAGCAAAAGAATCGCGGTTATCGCCGAGACTGCGGGCACAGCATACGGAGCCGCCATGTCGATGAGCGGGCGAAATTTTTCAATGCCCTTTGCGGCGGATTTTTTCTCCGTCCGCTTGATGGCGATCGGCTTTTCAGGTTCTCCCTTTTTCTCGCCGAACATCGTGCGCTCCATCCAGTAAATGCGAATCGACATCTGCACGAGAAACGCCTCGAGCTGGCCCGCGCGGTCGGGTTTCTTGCTCGCCGCCATCACCGCATTTTCAAGCGCGCGGCCGCGATCCGACATGGAGACTTTTTCCGCAAGCTGACGCGTGACGCGCATCGTCGATTTCTGCGGTTTGCCAACATGGTAAAAAATCACGACCGCCGGACGGATGCCGCCAAAAATTTTATCGACCCAATGATCGTCGTGCCACTCCTGCGGCGGCTTTTGATCCGCGCGGTAGAGATACACAAAAAGGTCGATCGCCGAATCACCGGCGTGGTAGTTCAGAAAGGTCAGCCGCTCCTCGCGTTCGCCCACGCCCAAGAGCAGTTGAGGGTCGACCAGAAAACTTTCGGGCCGCTTGTCGGCATAGGCAGCTTTGGCATCGAGCAGCGGATCGGCGGCGGGCTCGTCCGGAGCTTTTTTGCTCGCGGCTTTTGAGTTTTTGTCGGCAGCCGCGACATTCTCACGCTTCGAATTGCGTTCCTCGCGCGCATTGACAAGGGGCACTGCGGCGAGAGCCAGAATGATGACCCAAACACGCATCATGATTCGACCGGGTTGACCTGTTTTTCCTCCTTCGCGGGCACATGGCCGTCGCGCATCCGCTTCAAACCATCAATGCTCGATGTCGGTGGCATGACCTTGCGGCGGAACTGTGCGGGATCGCGCCGCGCCTGACGGCTTCGCTTGGTCAAAATTCCCTCAAGGTGAGTCAGCAACTTGATGAGCCCTTCGGCGTAGCGGCCTTCGATCCAGTGGCCGTGCGCGCGTGAGAGACATTCAAAAGTGTCCGATTCGTTCAAAATCGCATCGAGCATGTAGCCAAACGTCATGCCCGCCGCTTTCGATTCGGGATCGATGGTGATGAGGATGCCCGACTCGTTGGGCTTGTCCGCCGGCACATCTTCGAACGCCGCGCGATTCAGCAACCAAAAACCAAATTGACGAATGTTTGCCACCTCGCCGAGCGAACCGGTGTACACCGCGACAAACAACTGAGGGAAGCGCCGCGACATGCGCTCCAGCGCCGCCTCAACGCGCTCGCGCTGACCATGTCCAAACATGCCGGCCCCATCCGTCA
>Ga0208087_1000020_pt1 | contig 26494 bp, 24 predicted proteins | sample LakMenEpi29Oct10_FD_150745 | JGI IMG/M metagenome (GOLD analysis project Ga0208087, IMG submission 150745) | Freshwater microbial communities from Lake Mendota, WI - 29OCT2010 deep hole epilimnion (SPAdes) | ecosystem: Environmental > Aquatic > Freshwater > Lake > Epilimnion/Euphotic zone ... | reverse complement strand
TTGCCGACCACAAATGTTCGGTTGCCCGCATCGACCGAGACCTCTGCGCGATCTGTGGCAAAAGTCGCCATGATCCAGGTGATTCCGCCGAGGGCCGCGAAAAAGGCGATACCAGCCAGAATCGGCACAGTTGCTCGTGCAAGCGGTGAGCGCAAGGTGGGTAATGCCATCCCGTAAGTGTGGCCCAGATTTGCCACGACGCGGGCCAATTGGCGGGTTGGTATCGGTCACGCTTGAGGGCGTAAGGTTATGTACTCGTGAAGCGTCCTTACCGAGTTGTCGTGGCCAAGCCTGGCCTGGATGGGCATGATCGTGGCGCCAAAACCATTACTCGCGCGCTTCGCGACCATGGTTTTGAAGTGATTTATACCGGTCTTCATCAGTTGCCAGAGCAAATTGCCGAGACAGCGCTGCAAGAAGACGTTGATGCGGTTGGCCTTTCGCTGTTGTCGGGTGCGCATCTCACGTTGTTCCCGCGGGTGATGGAAGAGCTGCGCTCGCGCGAACTGGGCGACGTGTTGGTGTTTGGTGGTGGCGTTATTCCCGATGCCGACGCGCGAGAACTGCGCGCACAGGGAGTGGGCGAAATTTTTGGCCCCGGTTCTTCATTAAAAGACATCGCAACGTGGCTCGAGCAAGCACTCGACGCTCGCGAACAATAAAGAAAGAAGTCTCATGGATTTATTCGAATATCAAGGCAAACAGTATTTTGCCAAATTCAACATTCCAGTTTCGGCGGGTGGTGTTGCTGTCACTGTTGACGAAGCAGTGCGTGAGGCAGAGTCAGCCAAGTATCCGGTGGTTGTAAAGGCGCAAGTACAAGTTGGTGGCCGCGGCAAGGCTGGCGGTATCAAGCTGGCCAACAACGCAGACGAAGTTCGCTTACATGCAGGAAACATTTTGGGCATGGATATCAAGGGCCATGTTGTGAAGCGCGTCTGGATTGAACACGCGTCCGATATTGCCGAGGAGTATTACGCATCGTTCACGCTTGATCGTGCGGCCAAACAACACCTCTTGATGTTGTCGGCGCAAGGTGGAGTCGAGATTGAAGAAGTTGCAGCAAAAGATCCAACCGCGATCATCAAACTGCACATCAACCCAATCGAGGGTTTGTCGCCTGCCACTGCTCGTCAGGCCACGGTCGATGCAAAGATTCCGGCAAAGGCAGTAGATGGCGTGTCCGACATGTTGGTGAAGTTGTACGAATGCTTTACCAAGGGTGACTGCGACTTGGCAGAGATCAACCCGCTTATTTTGAAGCCAACAGGCGAGGTGCACGCGCTGGATGCAAAAGTAAGTTTGGACGTCAACGCTTCCTTCCGCCATCCGGAATGGGAAGAGTATGCAGCAACGGAAGAATTAGACGATCGCGAAAAATTGGCTCGCGAGAAGAACTTGCAGTACATCGGCCTCGACGGAACAGTCGGAATTATCGCCAATGGTGCTGGCCTGGCAATGAGCACGCTCGACGTGGTTAATCAAGTTGGCGGCTCGGCTGCCAACTTCCTTGATATCGGCGGCGGCGCTAACGCCGAGATGATGACGGCGGCACTTGAAGTAATCAACTCGGATGCCAAGGTGAAGAGCATCTTTATCAATATCTTCGGCGGTATTACCCGGGGCGAAGAAGTTGCAAAGGGCATTGTTGAGGCAGTGAAGCGTGTTGCGCTTCGCGCCCCAATTGTTATTCGCCTTGATGGCACTAATGCTGAAGAGGGCCGCAAGATTCTGGCGGAAGCCGGAATCCCCGAATCGCAGCTAACTAGTCGACCCACCATGATCGAGGCAGCTCGCGCCGCCGTCGAGATGGCCAAGTAGGAGCAGATCATGGCAATTTTCGTAGATCAAAACACCAAGGTGATCGTGCAAGGCCTCACTGGCGGGCAAGGTCGTTATCACGGCCTGCGCAACAAGGCATACGGCACCCAAGTGGTGGGCGGCGTTACTCCAGGTAAGGCCGGACAAGATGTAGAAGGTATTCCAGTGTTCGACACCGTTGCCGATGCGGTTGCTGCAACAGGTGCAACGGCATCGTTTATTGCGGTGCCACCGAAAGCTGCGCCAGCAGCAATTCTTGAAGCGGCCCGAGCAGGCATTGGTTTCGTTGTGTGCATCACCGAGGGTGTTCCCGCGCAAGATGAAGCGCGTGTGTTTGCAACATTGCAGCGCGACTACCCAGCAACACGATTGCTTGGCCCAAACTGTCCAGGAATTATTAGCCCAGGCAAATGCAACATCGGAATTACTGCCGGCGAGATTGCACAAGTACCAACCGCGGCGGGGCCAAACGTTGGCATCGTTTCACGATCGGGAACGCTTACATATCAGGCGTTGTACGAACTGAAGCAACAGGGCATAGGCGTCAGCACATGCGTTGGCATTGGTGGCGACCCAGTGCCGGGTACTTCATTCGTTGATTGCTTGGCGCAGTTTCAAGCCGACCCAGAAACACACGCCATCATCATGATCGGTGAAATTGGTGGATCGGCCGAAGAAGAAGCCGCCGAGTTCATTACTCACCACGTGACGAAGCCAATGAGCGCGTACATCGCGGGCGTTACCGCGCCAGCGGGCAAGAAGATGGGCCATGCTGGGGCCATCGTGTCCGGAGGCAAAGGTACTGCGCAGGGCAAGATGGATGCATTGCGAGCAGCCGGAGTTCAGATTGGTCTCAACCCAACAGAAGCCGGCGCGCTGATGGCGGAGATCGTCAAAACCCTTCGCTAAATCTGTGATGAATCGCCCCCAACAGTCCATCGCTTATTTGCCCGGGCTCGATGGGCTTCGCGCAATTGCCGTATTGGCCGTTGTTGTTTATCACGCCAATAAAAACTGGCTCAGTGGTGGTTTTCTTGGCGTCGAAGTTTTCTTTGTTATCAGTGGTTACTTGATCACGCTGCTGCTGCTCACAGAGTCGAGGCAAACAGGGACAATTAGTTTTAGTGCCTTCTGGACACGACGCGCACGCAGATTGCTTCCTGCGCTTTGGATGTTGCTCACCGTTACCACGGTGTATTTCTCGCTTTTTGAACGTGCCGAACTTGGGCGGTTGCGCGGTGACGTCATTGCAGCATTCATTTATGGTTTCAACTGGTTCAAGATTTGGGCGCAGTCTTCGTATTTCGATGGCACCGCGCTCGACCCGCTAAGGCACCTGTGGTCGCTTGCAGTGGAGGAGCAGTTTTATCTGGTGTGGCCGCTGTTGATTGCGGCAGTGCTTCGTCTTGCTGGTAAGCGGACAGCCAAACTCGGGGCAATTTTCCTTGGTATTTCTGTACTTGTAGCCGTGTACGTCGCGACAAGTTACGCACCAGGGGTGCGCGGAACGGTAATCGAAACGCCCGAGCATTACATCTCGCTCTTTGGCCATGCAGTAGCGCGCATCGACTTTCTCTTTTTAGGAACGATTGGTCGCTCGGGTGGACTATTCGTCGGTGCTGCGCTGGCGTTTGTCTACCAGCCAGCCATGTTTGATTCCACGCACCCAAGTAGCGATCGCCGTTTCATCGACGTCATTGGTTTCGCCGGTTTGGCGGGCGTTGCGTTATTGATGTGGCGTTTTCACGATGTGGTGGAAGTTCCTGGCACCGGAGCAATTCGCGGCTACGACCCGCTATTTCAAGGTGGGTTCTTCTTGGTGGGGTTGGCGGCTGTTGCAACGATCACCGCGGCGGTGCATCCACACACCTTCATCGGCAAACGGCTGTTAGGCAACCCGCTATTTGTTTACTTCGGTCGGCGATCGTATGGCCTCTATCTCTATCACTGGCCTGTCTTTCAGATTCATCGGAAAGTTGCCAGCAATTATCTCTCGGTGATGGAGTTCGTTGTTCTGTTTGCGATCACGCTGATCATCACCGAAGTTTCGTATCGATTCATCGAAATGCCAGTTCGTACTGGCGCGTTCGGCGAATGGGTGCGCACGCTGCGTTCGCCTCGTAATGATGCCGACCGAGAGCGCAAGCGCCAAGTGGTGGCTGGCTTGGTCGTTGCGGCGGTTATCCCAGTGTTTGCCTTTGGCAGCCTCGCATTTGGTACTGGTGAGGGAAAGATTGCGGAAAGCATCAAAGAGAACGAAGACGTCGTCGAAAATTTGCTTGGAACAACAGTTCCGGGCCAGACATCAATACCGGGCACTGCAACCACCACGCTTGACGGACAAATCATTCCGATTCTTGCCATTGGCGACTCAGTCATGCTCGGCGCGGCAGACATTCTCACCGACCGCGGCATCACGGTTGATGCGCTGAAGAGCCGATCATTTCGTCAAGCACTTGAGATTTCAAATTATGTGAAATCGATTAATCGATTGGGCGAGTTCGTCATCATCCACCTGGGCACCAACAACTATGTCGACCAAGAAACGCTGGACGAAATAATGGTTCCACTCGCAGACGTTGATTTGGTGCTGTTCCTGACGGCGCACGTGCCAAGCAAGCCATGGCAGGACCCAAATAACGAACTGGTGAGGGCAATGCCCGACAAGTACGGAAATGTCAAGGTTTTGGACTGGTACACGTACGCGCAAGAGCACCCCGAATTCTTGTACGGCGACAAAATTCACCTCAACGAAGAGGGTCAGAAGATATATGCGGATCTCATCATGCAAGCAGTAGGGAAGTAAGGTTTCGTCTATGAAAACACCAGTACGTGTCGCAATAACAGGCGCTGCCGGCCAAATTGGCTACAGCCTTCTTTTTCGTATCGCTTCAGGCGCAATGCTTGGTCCAGATACGCCCGTGATTTTGCAGTTGCTTGAAGTGACGCCAGCGCTCGGTGCGCTTGGTGGCGTAAAGATGGAATTGGACGACTGCGCATTTTCTCCACTGGTCGATGTCATTACAACCGACGATGCCAACGTGGCGTTCGGCGATGCCGACATTGCATTGTTGGTCGGTGCAATGCCACGCAAAGATGGCATGGAGCGCTCCGATCTGTTGTCGGCAAACGGTGGCATCTTCAAGCCACAGGGTGCAGCGATTAGCGCAAACGCAAAAAAGAACATCAAAGTTCTTGTAGTTGGAAACCCTGCTAACACCAACTCGCTCATTGCAATGCACAACGCACCCAACACCGACCCGCGTCAGTTCACCGCAATGACACGCCTCGATCACAACCGTGCAATTAGTCAGTTGGCGCAACGCGTGAATAAGCCAGTCACTTCAATTAAGAAGATGACCATCTGGGGTAATCACTCCACAACGCAGTACCCCGACTTGTTCCATTGCGAAGTAGACGGAAAAAATGCTGCGCAGTTGGTGAACGATCAGTCGTGGATTGAAGAGACGTACATCCCCACAGTTGCCAAGCGTGGCGCAGCCGTCATCAAGGCTCGCGGATCTTCGTCGGCTGCAAGCGCCGCGAACGCCGCAATTGATCATGTGCGCAACTGGGTGCTTGGCACGCCGGCTGGCGATTGGGTCTCCATGTCGGTGCCGTCCGACGGCAGCTACGGAGTGCCAGAAGGCCTCATCTCATCATTCCCGTGCACATGCGCCAACGGCGATTACTCAATCGTGCAGGGCCTTGATATCGATGCGTTTAGCCGCGCACGAATTGATGCTTCGGTTGCAGAGTTGCTCGAAGAGCGCGACGCAGTTAAAGAACTCGGCCTGATCTAACCACCAACACTGCGCGGCGATGCTGCGCGAGTATCTGCCCTGCTGCGGATGCACCCTTGCGGGTCACTCTTTGCATTTTTTGCAACTTCGCTTCTTGGCGACAGTTGCTTTCCTTCGCGCCATGCATCTAAATATCGCTGCGGCCAAATTTCGCCCTGCAGCAGGTAGGCCTCGGCAAGTGGGCAGATGCGTGAGATTCCAAAATGCGTATGGCAGCGCGTTACTCGTGCGTTTCCGCTGGAGCCCATCACACCAATCCAGTCGCCTGGTGCGACGCGTTGCCCTACACGCACCTTTACTCGCCCAAGATGCGAAAAGAAATAGCGAACGTTGTCATCGCCCACGATGGTTACGGTTTTGCCACCGCGGGTGCCGGGAGCATCAACTTCTTTTTCCCACTTGTCGCGGATGTGCCGTTGCGTGACAATGCCTGCAGTTGGTGCAAGCACGCGTGCGTAACAGCCCTCCACATCGGCTGCCGGGTAGTCGACATGATCGCGCGGGTATGTAACGGGGATTTTTGAAAATGGAAATACATAGCGAGGTGGCGAAGCAGCTTCGTCGGCGCTGGCATGCGTAGGAACGGCCAACACTGCCGCCATCACGACAATTCGCAGCACGAGGCGCATTGGGCGATAGTAGTGGGAGTGTTACGGTGTTGCGCGATGAAACGACAGATGTGGATCGATACCGATACGGCGAGTGATGACGCGGTTGCGCTGATTATTGCCCTGCGACACCCAGATATCGAGGTGAGGGGTATCAGCGTGGTTGCGGGCAATGTCCCCCTAGAAATGGGCGTGCAAAACGCCCTGTACACGGCCGAACTGTGTGCAAGCACAGTGCCCATCTATGTTGGTGCGGCCCAACCATTGGTGCGCACGTTAGACACGGCGCAGTTTGTGCACGGAGTGGACGGCATGGGCGACATTGGCTTGCCATTGTTTGGCAGGGTTCCGACACCGGGCGACGCCATCGATGAAATTATTTCAGCGGCGCATCGGCACGCACACGAACTAGAGCTTGTAACGCTTGGGCCACTTACCAACATTGCCCTTGCACTGCGCAAAGACCCGACCATTGCAACGCTTATCAAGCGTTGTGTGGTGATGGGCGCTGTTGCCGACCATATTGGCAATGTCACACAAGTTGCCGAGTTCAATATGTGGGTCGACCCAGAGTCGGTAGACATCGTCTTGCAGTCGGGAATGAAGTTGGAGTTCGTTGGGTGGGACATCTCGCGAACAGAGGCGGTCATCACTCCCAAAGAGGCCGCCGCAATTCGCGCACTTGGCACCGATCGCGCACAATTTGCTGTCGACATTCAGCGCGTGCTCGAACGGTTTTGTGCAGAAGAAACACACCTTGCTGGTTTCGACTTACCCGACCCAATAGCAATCGCGTATGCCATTAATGAAAAGATTGCCACCGAAACACAAGAGTGGTTTCTTGCAGTAGAGACTCAGTCGCATCTCACTAGGGGAATGGTGGTGATGGATACGCTCGGCGTGATGCATGAGGCAGCAAACGCGCGCGTAGTGACCAAAGCCAGCCATGAAGTATTCATGACCATGCTGATGGAGGCATTGGGTTCGTGAGCGCATCTCCATTGAGCGATGCATTCGTCGAACTTGCAGTATCTACGCGCAACGGGCACGACGAGTCGGTGCATTACGGCGCAGTGGTGGCGCTTGAGCCAGATGGTTCGGTTGCCTTTGCGTTAGGTGATGCGGGGGCTGTGGTGTTTCCACGTTCGTCGACTAAACCAATTCAGGCAACCGCCATGGTTGCAAGCGGGTTGTCCTTGCCGCCCAAATTACTGGCACTGGTGTGTGCAAGCCACGACGGCAGGGCTGAACACCTTTCAACCGCCAAAGAAATTTTGGCAACGGCGGGCCTTACCGAAAGTGCGCTTGGCAACACGGCCGATTATCCGCTCGACCCAGACGCGCAGGACGCAGCTATTCGGGCCGGTGGGGTAAAGACTGCGCTGCAAATGAATTGCTCCGGCAAACACTCTGGGATGTTGGCAACATGCGTGCAAAACGGTTGGGACTTAGAGAGTTATTTGCACGTGGAGCATCCGTTGCAGCAACGAATTACCGAAATGGTTCCGCAGCTTGCGGGCGAGGAGGCATCCTTCATCGGCGTGGATGGCTGTGGCGCCCCCGCGCACGCGCTCTCGCTCACTGGATTGGCGCGAGCATTCCGAAGTGTCGCTCTCGCGCCGGCCTCTAGCGCTGCAGGCCAAGTGGCTGCGGCAATTAGGCAACATCCGGAGATGCTCGGCGGCCCAACCCGCGACATCACGTTGCTCATTCAAGGCGTGCCTGGGCTGTTGGGCAAGGACGGGGCCGAGGGAGTTTTTGCTATTGCGTTGCCGGACGGGCGGGCAATCGCGTTAAAGATTTCTGATGGCGCTAACCGTGCTCGGCCGCCAGTGATGAAGTTTGCACTGCAAGCACTTGGCGTCGACGTGAGCGCAGTAGATCCGCGCGCATTCGACTCTGTAATTTTTGGCCACGGTAAGCCCGTTGGCAGCGTGCGCGTTACCGCGACGCTGTAACTATTTAGCCCTCGTAGTACGAGTCGGCGACGCTGAGCGCTTCGTCGAGAATGGCAATACCTTCGCGCAATTCGTCGGCCGACGCATTGCACGGTGGTGCAACATGCGTACGGTTGAAGTGCACGAATGGCCAGAGGCCCTTGGCTTTGCAAGCATTTGCAAAATCAACCATTGGCTTCGCATCTGCTCCGCCGGCGTTGAATGGCACGAGGGGCTTACGAGTTTCGCGGTTGCGAACCAACTCGATTGCCCAGAACACGCCGAGGCCGCGAACGTCGCCAATTGATGGATGCTTCGCTTTCAGTTTTTCAAGCTCGGGGCCGATGACATCGGTTCCCAGGCTGCGTGCATTTTCAACAATCTTCTCTTCTTTGAAGATATTGATTGACGCAACTGCTGCAGCACATGCAAGCGGGTGTCCGCTGTAGGTGAGGCCGCCAGGGTACACACGGTCTTTGAACGAGTCGGCAATCTTTTGGCTGATGACCACGCCACCAAGAGGTACGTATCCGGAGTTGACGCCTTTCGCGAAGCAGATCAAGTCTGGGGCTACATCCCACTTGTTGACTGCAAACCACTCGCCGCAACGGCCGAAGCCGGCCATTACTTCGTCACACATCATGACGATGCCGTAGCGATCGCAAATTTCACGCACGCCCTTGAGGTAGCCGTCTGGCGGAACCAAAATGCCGTTGGTTCCAACTACGGATTCGAGGCCGATCATTGCAACTGTGTGCGGGCCTTCAACCATCAATACGTCTTCGAGATGCTGCAGCGCACGTTGGCATTCTTCTTGTGCGTTAGAGGAATGGAATGCAGAACGGTATGGGTATGGTCCCCAGAATTTCACTGCGCCCGATGCGCCAGTTTCGTTTGGCCAACGGCGTGGGTCGCCAGTAAGTGCAATCGCGCCAGCGGTCGAACCGTGGTACGAGCGGTACATGGTCAAGATCTTGTGTCGACCGGTATGAAGCTTGCTCATTCGCACGGCATTTTCTGCTGCTTCGGCTCCACCGTTGGTGAAGAACACCATGTTCAAGTCGCCTGGGGCTAATTCAGTAATCAAGCGAGCTGCTTCGCTACGCGCGTCGTTCGCAAATGCTGGCGCAACGGTGCACAACTTTCCTGCCTGCTCCTGGATCGCTGCAATCAATTTTGGGTGCTGATGGCCGATGTTGAGGTTGACCAATTGGCTGGAAAAGTCGAGGTACTTTTTGCCGGTCGAGTCCCAGAAGTACGAGCCTTCTCCGCCCGTTATTTCAACAGGGTTAAGAGTTCCCTGTGCAGACCACGAGTGGAAAACGTGGGCTCGGTCGTCGAGGTAGGCCTGTGTCTTGGTTGCTTCAATTGTCATCTCGCCAGCATAATCTGAGGGTCAGTGACAACGACTCACCGAGATTTGAAATCGCTGCTGCCCCCAGACGACAGCCACCCATACCGAACCGGTGCGTGGCGCCCACAGTCGCGCGAGTTTGATGCCACAGAGATGATGGTCAAGGGCACTATTCCGAGCGACTTGCAGGGCGTGTATTTGCGGAATACCGAAAACCCACTGATGCCTTCGCTCGAGCGATATCACCCATTTGATGGCGATGGCATGTTGCACATGATGTCGTTTCGGGACGGTCGTGCAGAGTATCGAAATCGTTTCATTCGCACCGAAGGTTTGGCTGCCGAGATTGAACATGGCGGCCCACTGTGGGCAGGGCTTGCCGAGTTGCCAAAAATTGCAATAAGGGAAGACGGCTGGGGCGCACGAACGCGAATGAAAGATGCATCAAGCACCGATGTTGTGGTGCATAACGGTGTTGCCCTCACCAGTTTTTATCAGTGCGGTGATTTGTATCGGCTGGATCCACTGACATTGGATGATTTGGGCAGAGAGTCGTGGTCGGGCAAGTTTCCTACGGCGGGTGTTTCGGCACACACCAAGGTTGACGAGCGCACGGGGGAGTTGATGTTCTTCAACTATCAGACCTCGGCGCCATTCATGCATTACGGCGTTGTCAATGCCGAACGCCAGTTGGTGCACTATGTCGAAGTGCCGTTGCCAGGTGCGCGGCTGCCGCACGACATGGCCATCACCAACAACTATTCCATCTTGAATGACTGCCCGTTGTTTTGGGATCCGGAGTTGATACAGCGAGGCGTGTATGCCACGCGATATCACAAAGAGATGCCGATGCGTCTCGGTGTTATTCCCCGTCATGGGTCGGCCTCCGACATTAAATGGTTCGAGTGCAAGCCCACATTTGTCTTGCACTGGATCAATGCTTTTGAAGACGGTGACGAGATTGTTCTGGACGGTTATTTCGAATCGAATCCGTCACCGAACGTTGCAACCGATACCGACATGAACGCAAAGATGTTTCGCTTTCTCGACTTGCATTCGATGGAGTCACGCCCGTATCGATGGCGATTGAACATGAAGACGGGCAAAGTCATTGAAGGGCATTTGTCGGACACCATCACCGAATTTGGAATGATCAACAACGCCAACCTTGGCAACCACTATCAATACGTGTACAGCGCTGTGCCAACAAAAGGCTGGTTCACTTTTGAGGGAATCATCAAGCACGATGTCGTTCGCGCTACCGAGCAGCAATACGTATTCGGTGAAGGCATTTTTTGCAGCGAAACCGTGATGGCGCCGCGAGTTGGGGCAACGTCGGAAGACGATGGCTACTTGATTACCTTTACATCCGATATCAATCGCGATATTTCAGAATGCGTGGTGTTTAGCGCGCAAGATGTAGCTAGCGGGCCGATTTGCTCAATTATGTTGCCAGAGCGAATTTCTAGTGGCACGCACTCGTATTGGGCCGATGCATCGGTGTTGCCGCAATGGCGCGATTAAGCAAGCGTCGCTAATACGCGCATGCGCAACTGGGGCCACGCAAGCGCAAGCCCCTTGTGCAATGGAAAGTTTTCCACTTCGTCGATTGCCACCCATTGCAAGTCTTCCGATTCGGCATTGGCCGCGTACGCGCCAGCGTCGCTTTGTGTGTGAGCAATCACGGTGTCGTAACGCCAAGGGCCGTGGTCGTCGCTGAATACATCGCGTACTTCAAAGTCGGTAACGCTGATGCCCGCTTCTTCGGCTGCTTCGCGGCCTGCGGCGGTAACCGAATCTTCGTGGCTATCGAGTGCGCCGCCAGGTAGGGCCCATGTTCCGCCGCCGTGTGTCCATGCGGCGCGCAGCTGTAACAACACCAGCGGCTGCTCTTGGTCGCGGCGAACAAGCAGCAAACCGGCAGCGCCATGTAGACCCCAGTGCCGATGCCCGCACGAGCACATCACCCATCCATCACCGTCACGGAATGCCACGACTCAGAGCGTAGTTTCTGTCGCGAGTTCTTTGGCCGCGCGCCTCGCGGCAGCGCGCGCCGAGGCCTGCGCTGCGGTCACCTCTGCGTGGTGGGCGCGGCACAACACCTCTAATCCGCCTTGACCATTTGCGTCGGGCAGTAGGTGATGATGGCAACCCGGACCGTACCCCTTGCCTTCGCGGGCCTCAAGGTGGTTCACCTCGCAGTCGCGTCTTGGTGCGGTGCAGCCGGCACGAATGCAGTGGTATTTGGCGCGACGTTTCGCTGCCGATCGAGCAAAGCGCCAGATGTGTTCGCGCTGCCATGCCCGGCCGCATTTATCGGAGCACCACGTGCGCCGACGTTTACCTGTGATCTGTTCATTGCACCAATGACAGCGACCCATTTCGCCAGCCCACTTCGACAGCGCGCACGAAATCCGCTCGGCAACAAGTGGTGGAAGCTCCAACTTGTTAACAGAATGTTTCAACTGCTTGCGTTTCGTAGCCATAGTCGTTCACAAACAATAACGCTGCCGAAACATTGTGTAGACGCTTTGGAAATATGAGATTTCTATTGTTGCCGCCAACAACGACCACATGGAGGTAAGCATGAAGTTTCTTATTGACACACCAGACCCGGTGACGGTGCTGGGGCAGCAAGTGAGTTTGCTGTGGATTGTGATTGGCGCGGCGCTGGTGGTATTTATGCAGGCCGGTTTCGCACTTGTCGAGACTGGCTTTACCCAGGCAAAAAATGCGGCGCATGTGGTGAGCACAAACTTTGCCATTTTTGGTTTGGGGTTCATCGGGTTCTATCTCGTCGGTTTTTCTTTCTCGTTCGGTGGCTTTTCCTATTCCGCGTTCGGAATGGATGCTCCGGTTGGTAGTGCGCTGTTGGGCAGTGGTGACTGGATTTTTTTGTGGAAGGGAGGCTGGGCGCTAACAGGTGACGCAATAACACCGGCTGCAATCGGGTTCTTTTTGTACATGGTTGCATTCATGGACACCGTTGCCACAATTCCAACTGGGTCGATGGCCGAGCGCTGGAAGTGGAGCAGCTTTGTACTGTGGGGCTTTTTCTGCGGCGCAATTTATTACCCAATCATCGCGGCTTGGACTTGGGGCGGCGGCTGGCTTGCAAAAACATGGAGCTCGATGTCGCTTGGCGCCGGCTATGTGGATTTTGCTGGCTCGGGTGTTGTGCACCTCGTAGGAGGTGTGGCAGCACTAACAGGAGCAATTGTCCTTGGCCCACGAATCGGCAAATTTGGTGCCGACGGCAAACCGCGCACGATTGCCGGACACCACGTCCCAATGGCAATGCTCGGAACGTTCATTTTGTTGTTCGGATGGTTTGGCTTTAATGCAGCCAGCACGTTTGCCGCAACAGACGTGCAATTTGCGGTTGCTGCAACCAACACAGCAATTGCCGGTGCCTTCGGTTCGATCGTCGCGATGTTGTACATCACTCGAAAGACGGGCAAGCCAGACCCAGGCATGATGGTGAATGGAATGCTTGCAGGCCTGGTGGCAGTTACCGCGCCGTGTGCATTTATTTCGCCATGGGCCGCAGCGGTAATCGGAACTGTTGCTGCAATCTTGATCATCGAATCGGTGTACTTCTTCGAACGTCGAGGAATCGACGACCCAGTCGGTGCCATTTCCGTGCACGGAGTGGGCGGACTATTCGGCACGTTGAGCGTGGGCATCTTTGCCAACGGAACGTACGGTGCTGGTTGGAACGGGTCGTCAAGCGAGGGAGTGAAGGGCATCATTAAGGGTGACTGGGGCCAACTTGGCGCCCAGGCCGTTGGTGCCGTCACCATCGTCGTTGTATGCGGAGCGGTTTCGTACGCATTCTTCGCCTTGCAGAACAAGTTCACAAAGGGTGGCATTCGCTCTAAAGCCGAAGACGAAATTGCTGGCCTCGACTTGGCAGAGATGGGTGTGCTTGCATACCCTGAATTTCAGGGTTCGCACAAGTAAGCAAAACGTGCAGCGCTTGGTGCCGTCGTTGTCACCGAGCGATGAAATCGCCGAGAACTCGAGTTGTTCTACCCAGTGACAACTCGAGTTCTCGTGCAGTTCCATAACTCGTGCTTGGGTCTTTCAGCATTGCAATCACATCTCTGATCACCCAGCCGTTGCGTTTATCTACCCAAGTTGGCATTACTTGAGGGCGATCAAAACTGATTTTTCCCGAAGGCCGCTTCGTCAGTTTGATTGTGGCGATTGCTGCGTCCTGACTGTTTGCTGGCCAGCGTTCATCTGTTGGCAAATTTGAGAGCACGTTGCCAAGTCCATACATCACCCACACGCCATTGACTTGCTCGATCGGTTGCACAACATGTGCGTGGTGACCAACGATGAGGTCGACTAAGCCAGATGCTGTCAGTGTTTCTGCAATACCTGTTTGCATCGAATTTGCCTGCGACTCCTTTTCGTTGCCCCAGTGCATGCTGACGATGGTTGCCTCCGAGCCAAGTTGGCGCGCACGTTCGGCGTCGCGCAAAATTCGGTCGGGGTTGATGACGGCAGATCGCCACTCTTGGCCTTCCGGCAACTTGAGGCCGTTGTAGCTAAAGGTGTACGACAAAAAGCAGAGCCGAACGCCTTTCACCTCGACGATGCGTGGCTCAATCTCGTCTGGTGTGCGTGCCATGCCGGATTGATCGACGCCATTTTCGAGCAGTGCGTTTACGGTTGCATCTATCCCGTCGAGCCCACGATCGTAGGTGTGATTGCTTGCGGTTGAGCAGCGATCAAAACCTGCATTGGCAATGGCGGTTACAACTTCTTTAGGCACACCGAAGAATGGAAACGCAGAAAGCGCCTCGCCCTCTGGCGCAATGGGTGTTTCAAGGTGGCACATTGCCAGATCCACACTTTTTACAAATTGCTTCACGTCTTCAAACATCGGCGTGAAGTCGTATTCGGCCGCGAGGCCCTTTGACTTGGCGGTGCGCTGTGCTTGCTCGATGAGGGGGGTGTGCGTAAGTACGTCACCCGTAAACGCAAACGAAATATAGGTGTTTGGGTCTGGCGCGGTGGTGGTCGTGGGCTTTGCGACAGGGGGCTGTTCGGAGCACGCGGTTAATGCAATTGCAAGAACGGCAACAACGAGTAAACGGCTGCGCGACACGCAACCAATCTATTGCTGTTCGTTACAAAGGGTTTGCAGCAATGAATTCGACAATGATGTTGGCAAGCTGCGGGCCCTGGTTCTCCTGTAAGAAGTGGCCGGCACCAACAACGGTCGTGTGTGGTTTGCCTGCGGCACCAGGAACTTCGCGGATGAATTGCTTTTCGGCCCCGGCGGTGACCGGGTCTGTATCGCTGAATGCGCACAGGAATGGTCGCTCGAATTTGCGCAAGACACCCCACGCGATTTCGTTGTCTTTGTTGGATGGATCGTCGATGGTGACAGGGACGAAAGTTGGGAAGATCCGTGCACCGCTCTTAAATGTTTCGTCGGGGAACGGCGCGTCGTACGCCGCGATTTCTTCTGGGCTCAGCGCGCTCAGGCTTCCCATGTTGACAATTTTTCCTACTTCGAACACGGGTGTTGTCTGTGAAAAATTGCGCCACTGCATAAACGCGTCGTTGGAAGAGAAGTCAACCTTTTTCCCCACTGGCAAACCGGTGTTGCCGATGACGACTCGGTCGAAGCGCTCGGGCGCTGCGGCGACGATACGCAGGCCGATCAGGCCGCCCCAGTCTTGGCCGAAAAAAGTGATGTGCGTGAGGCGAAGTTTGTCGATCAGAAGCTCGTGCATCCAAGCAACGTGTCGGGCATATGAGTAGTCAGTTTGTTCTGTTGGCTTATCGGAACGACCGAAGCCAACGAGGTCGGGAGCAATGACGCGGTGGCCGGCTGCAACCAAGACGGGAATCATTTTGCGATAGAGGTAGCACCACGATGGTTCGCCATGCATCAGTAACACGGGGTTTGCATCGCGCGGGCCTTCGTCGATGTAGTGCACCCGCAATGTGCCTTGCTGGCCATCGCTGATTTCTGCATAGTTGGGTGCGAAGTTGTAACCCGCCAAGTTGGCGAAGCGCTCATCTGGTGTGCGAAGTGTTTTCATTGAAGGCTCCCTATTGTCAGAGTGATGTAGTGGTGAGGTCGTCACCGAGAATGATCTCGCCGGAGAAATGCGCAGCAGCTAACGCACGCCATTCCTCTTCCTGGCCTGGCTGAATGCTTGGTACATAGTGAGTCAGAATGAGTTTCTTGACCCCTGCGCGCTGGGCGGTTTGTGCTGCTTGCTCAACTGTGGAGTGATAGTCGAGAATGTCAAGAAATCGTTTGTTCTTAACAAGGCTTACCAAGTCGGCGCGAAGCACGGTCTGCACGTAGCCATCGGCACCCTTGCAAATTTCGTCGAGTGCTTCACAGGGAATGCCGTCGCCACCGAGAACAACAGACTTTCCGTCATGTTCGATGCGGAAAGAAACGGTTGGCTCAACGGGTGCGTGGTTTGTTTTGCCAACCAAGATTTTTGTTTCGCCCACACTGAATGACATGCCCGGCTGTACTTCGGTGACAATGATCTTTGGCTGCCATGTGAGTGTGTCGGGATGATGCGCAAGGCGGTAGCTGATGTCTGGCGCAAGAGCGGCAAGTGTTGCATCAACTACTTCTTGTGTGCGCGGCGGGCCGTAAATGTGCAGCGGCGTTTCCGACTGGCTCATGATGTAGTGCGTAGTGATGACATCGTTGAGGTCGGTGAGGTGGTCGCTGTGTAGGTGCGTGATCAAAACAGCATTCAAGAAGATGGGCAGTGTTCCCGCAGCGGTAAGACGCATCACTACCGCGCGGCCTGCGTCAACCAAGATGGTGGTGTTGCCGGCCTTTACCAATGTGGCTGGACCGCCGCGCTTTGGGTCTGGCATTGGGCTACCTGTACCGAGCAGAGTGATGTCCATGTTTTCCCCTTTTGGTGTTGTATCAATTGACAACCTAGCAAACTATTTGCATACACTATGAGAAAACTTATCCCAGTGTAAGTATGGGCTGATGGAGAATCATGAACGCTAAGAAACACCCTGGCGAACCCAACTTCGCGGGCACCATTTCCGACACGTATCAAACATCGACTCCCGCATGGCCGGATTTACCGCAAGGCCTTGGCGGGGCCAATGTGATCACCATTGTTTTTGATGACATGGGTTTTTCTCACCCAAGTTGTTTTGGCAGTTCAATTCCAACACCCAATATCGACCGACTCGCGCAAAATGGTTTGCGATACACGGGCTTTCACACCACTGCGCTGTGCTCGCCATCGCGCGCAAGTTTGTTGACAGGGCGCAATCATCACTCGGTGGGAATGCGCGGGGTCTCAAACTGGAACACGGGTTTTCCAAACATGCGTGGAGGCATCACTCCTCGTGCCGCAACGATGGCAGAAGTGTTGCGACAGCAGGGTTATGCAACGCTTGCCGCCGGAAAATGGCACTTGGCACCGATGGAGGAGTGCACGGCCGCAGGACCCCACACCAATTGGCCGCTGCAAAAAGGTTTCGATCGTTTCTACGGTTTCCTCAATGGCGAGACCGATCAGTTTTACCCCGAACTAACGCAGGACAATCAACACATTCTCCCGCCGCGAACACCGGAAGAGGGATATCACCTCACAGAAGACCTGATTGATCAATCGACCACATGGATTCGCGATTTGGTTTCGGTTCGTCCCGACAGACCGTTCTTCTTGTATCTCGCTTTCGGTGCTCAACATGCACCGCATCATGCGCCCGACAGTTATCTCGCAAAGTGGCGTGGTCGTTTTGATGAAGGCTGGGATGTTCATCGTGCGCAATGGTTCGCGCGTCAGATTGAGATGGGCATTGTTCCTCCCGACACCGTGTTGTCGCCTCGCAACCCCGGCGTTCGGCCATGGGACGAGCTAACAGTTAACGAAAAACTTTTTGCTTGTCGACTGCAAGAAGCATTTGCTGCGATGTTGGATCACACCGACGCCCAGATTGGTCGACTGCTGCAGTTTTTGGATGAACGCAACCTCACCGACAACACCATGATCATGTTGCTCTCCGACAATGGTGCAAGCCGCGAAGGTGGGCCGCAGGGAGTAATGGACGAATGGAGCTTCTTTAACGCCGAATGGGAAAATGTGGACGACATTGTTGCCAATCGTCTCGACGACATTGGAACGAAAAATGCGCACTCCAACTATCCATGGGGCTGGTCGCAAGTAGGCAACACGCCAAGCCGTTGGTACAAGTCGCAAACATACGGCGGAGGCATTCGCGACTCATTGGTTATTCAGTGGCCAAAAGGCATTCAGCAGCCTGGCGGAATTCGGCCACAGTTTTGCCACATCACCGATTTGGCGCCAACGGTGTACGACGCGCTCGGCATTGCAACGCCTTCTGTAGTCAATGGCCATGAGCAGATGCCAATGCATGGCCAGAGCCTTGCGTACACGTTTGGCGATACAAGTCGCACAACCCAGCGCGGCCCGCAGTACTTCGAGATGATGGGCCATCGCGCAATCTGGGCCGATGGATTTAAGGCGGTCACGTTCCACGATCAGGGAGTGCCATACGACAAAGATTTGTGGAGTTTGTACAAACTCGATGAAGATTTTTCGGAAATGCACGACTTGTCGTCTACTCATCCCGAAAAACTGCAAGAAATGATTGCGTTGTGGTGGAGCGAAGCCGAACGATTTGGCGTGTTGCCGCTGGACGACCGTGGTATCGAAATCTTCGGCTCAAAGTCCAGGCCGGGTTCGCCGCACTACGGAAACACCTACACGTATTACCCACCAATTGCGCACATTCCTTCTGACGCTTGCCCAATGCTCAGCGGCCGTGCATGGACGCTGACTGTTGACGTAGTCATCGGTGACGCACCAGCCGAGGGCGTCATCTATGCGCGCGGCGGCCACAACATTGGGCACTCATTTTTCATTAAAGATTCGGTGCTTCACTTTTATTACAACGCACTCGGCAAGCATCAGCGTGCAAGTGCCCCAATTTCACTCACGAAAGGCGAGCATCAGTTGTCGGCACGTTTCGACCGCGAAGGCGATACGGGAACGATGGTGCTCTTGGTGGACGGAAAGGAAGTCGGGTCCGTGCATATTCCCAAAATCATGCGCATACTCGGTTCCATGGGAATGGATCTTGGTTGCGATCGGTTGTCGCCAGTCGCGCCCGATTATGTAGCGCCCTTTCCGTTTAATGGTTCTATAACAAAAGCTCATTTTGAAATCAGAAGCAAACCAACCAAGGCCGACGTCGACGCAATTTTGCGCGCCGAGGCAGCGAAGGAGTAGTCATGTCAAACGAACTCATTTTGGATTCGCTGCAGCGACGAATGAAGGCATTGCATTCGTTGTACGACCAGGCGCTCGACACGATGACGATTGACCACGTCAATCATTTCGAGCGCGAAGGAGTGCTTCCCATCGCATTCAGCCTCTTCCACATCACCAACATGATCGATGCTTCGTTTATGTTGATCACCGGCGCCACACCTGTTTGGAACGACGAATGGAATGCGCGAGTGCAACCGTCAATCGCTGACCATGGCAAACATAAAACGGTAGAAGAAATGATTGGCCAACGGATTGGCAACTACGAAGCATTCCAAGAATATTTGCAAACAGTTTTTGGGCGAGTGCACGAATGGCTTGCGACACTCGACCCGAACGAACTTACCCGCGTGGTTATTGCGCGGCCGTTTGGCCCTCAGATTGCCAGCACATACAGCGCGCGTGTTGCCGGCGAGGTTGGCATCACCGTGCTAGATGCAGTGGAGTGCTGGATTTACCAACACGGCTTGCGCCACATGGGCGAGATCGAACTTGCTCGCGGCCTAGTTGGCCTTGGCGGAATGACTTCCTAGTTATTTGCGGGGGCCGCGAATAAGCGCGCCCGGAAGTTGCCCAGTGAATACGTCTTTCTCCACTGTCTGTACGCCGCTCACAAACGTTTTTTCATATCCGTGCGCGGTTTGAACAAGCCTTCGGCCTTGCGCCGGCAGGTCGTAAGCCATGTATGGCATGTCGAAACCAAGCTGATCGAAATTGATGAGGTTGATGTCGGCTTTTTTGCCTGGTGCAATAACGCCGCGGTCTAGTAGGCCATGCAATTGCGCAGTGTGTTGCGTTTGGCGATACACGATGTGCTCGAGAGAAAGCTTCGGCCCGCGCGTGCGGTCGCGAACCCAGTGCGTGAGCATGAACGTTGGCATACCGCCGTCGCAAATTGCGCCGCAATGAGCGCCTGCATCGCTGAGGCCGTTTCGTGTTTGCGGGTGCTGCATCATCTCGTACGTCATCGATAAGTCGCCATACATGTAGTTGAAAAACGGCGAGTAGATCATGCCCTTGCCATCGTTGGAGAGCAGGTGGTCCACGATCAACTGCATTGGGGGAACACCAAGCTTCTTCGCCTGTTCGCCGATGCAAGTGGAGGGGTGCGGCTCGTAGTCGATGTTGGCTGTGGTCACTGTGTACATACGCTTGAGCGCGTTTGTTACCAGTGCCTTATAGAAGTTGTCGTCTGGTACTTCGGTAATAAAGCGCGCACGCCGTGTTGGCTCGTTGAGCGCTGCAATGCGTTGAGCAAACGGAAGATGCGCAACTTCGTGATATGCGGGGTGGGCAAGTAACGGATGCACGCTGCCCTCGAGGCACATCAAGACGCCGATAGAACGCCCGGCGGTTTGCGCAACTATTTTTTCACCAGACTCGTGCGCTTTTGTTAACAACGCAAGAGTTTTCCGCCACACTTCGCTGCCGTCATCCAGTTGGTTGACATTGACGCTGACTGTTGCACCCGATCGTCGAGCAAGCTCCTGCATCCATGGCCATTCGTCTACTGGCACGCGAGAATGTTCTGGGGAAAATTGGAAGATGCCGTGCCCGACGCGTCGCATTGCGTCGGCAATGCCAAACAGTTCGTCTGGCTGCGCAGAAGTGCCTGGCACCAACTCGCCGTGCTTACTTCGGTGAAGCGAAGTGCGCGAAGTGGAAAAACCAAGTGCGCCTGCGCGCAAGGCTTGTTCGGTGAGCAGGCTCATTTGGGCGATGTCATCGGCGGTTGCGTCCTCGTTGGCGGCGCCGCGGTCGCCCATAACAAAGGCTCGCAACGCGCCGTGCGCAATTTGGGTTCCGAAGTCGATGACGTGAGGGCTTCGCTCTAGTGCGTCAAGGTATTCGGGAAATGACGTCCATTCCCACGTAATTCCCTCGACCATTGCAGACCCGGGAATATCCTCGACGCCTTCCATGAGATCGATCAGCCATTGATGGCGATCGGGGTTGGCGGGTGCAAAGCCAACACCGCAGTTGCCCATCACGGCCGTGGTCACGCCGTGCCAGCTACTTGGTGTGAGCCATGGGTCCCACGTTGCTTGCGCGTCGTAGTGCGTGTGCACATCTACCCACCCGGGTGTGAGCAACAGGCCGTCTGCGCGCACATGTTGATGAGCGTGAGCAGTGGAAATGGTGCCGGGTTCGCCCACTTCGGTAATGACGCCGTTTTCAAATGCAACATCGGCAAGGCGCGAGGGCATGCCCGTGCCGTCCACCAGGGTTGCACCGGTGATGACGGTTTTTTGTTGATCGGCCATATTCAGAGAATCTAATCGGCTCTAGGCGCCGCTCGAATCAGACGAAACGATTGCGAATAGTTCCAACGCCCTCAAGGGTCGTTTCAACGACGTCGCCAGGCTTCATGTAGCGAGGTGGTTTGTGGCCGTGCCCCACGCCAAAAGGTGAGCCGGTGTAGATCACGTCGCCAGGGAACAGTTCGACAACGGTCGAAAGATACGAAACGATATGTGCAATGTTGAAGATCATGTCGTTGGTGTGCGTGTCTTGACGCTTTTCGCCGTTGACGGTGCATCCCAAATGCAAGTTGTCGCGATTTGGGTTGTTGGTCATGTCGGTGACCCACGGCCCGATCGGCGAAAAACCACGTCGGCTCTTGCCCATGTTGAACTGCGCAGGGCTGCCCATGTATTGCAGCCCGCGGTCGGAAACGTCTTGGCCTACACAGAGACCAGCGATGTGTTGCCATGCGTTTGCCTCGACAATGTCGCGGCCGCCTTTGCCAACAATGATCACCAGTTCCGACTCGTAGTCCACCGTTTCGCCAACGACTGTTACATCGCCTGCGGGCGAATTCAGCGAGCTTTGGAACTTGCTGAATACCAGCGGCAGGGGAGGCAATGGGCTTCCCATTTCCGCAGCATGCTTCTTGTAGTTCAGGCCAATTGCAAACATCTGGCGGGGACGAGGAACTGGGCAATCCAATTCCTCGAGCGTTACGGCAACAGCGCTTGATGTATCGAGCGTCTGCACGAATGCTTGTAGTTCGGACCATCGTGCAAGGCACTCCATCGGGTCGGATGGAAGTGCATTGTTGCTTACTTTTGCAACGTCGACGATGCGTGGATCTGAGTTATCACCAATTACAAAGTGCGCGCGATTGCGCACTGTTGCGAGACGGAGTGTCATGTTGTAAACCTCGAGTAGCTAGATGCGACCTCGCGCTGCGCGGCGCTGTAGATCGGCTTTGGAGCGGGCTTCTTTATCTTTTTGCTTGCGCTCTGCGCGTTGTTTGCGCTTAGCTTCTTGCGCGGCCGCATCGACGCTCGATGTTTGCGAGGACGATGTTGCAGAAGTGGTTGCCTGCGTAGCAGGAATGGCGAATCGCGGGTCGGTTGAAACCAACTTGCGGAAACCGCCAAGTGAAGTTGAGTATTGCACGGCCATCAGGCGCACTGCATCGAGACCGTACAGTTCGATCAATGAAGGGATGACGGTTTGGAGATCTTCGAGGCTTGGGTCATCGGACTTGTCGCCCAACAAATCGATTGCTTTGTCGGTGGCGGCTTCACCAAAGAGCACGCCTGTGTCGAGGTAGGCCTTGCGGTTCTTCATTGATTCGCGAACTTTTTGCGCGAGGGTTGCGCTTTCGGCAAATGCACCGGCTGGCAGGGCAAGAACCTTTGCCAGCGCATCGCGCAGCTTCTCTTCAACACCGGCAGCGAGTGCCACGATTGATTCGTCGGTTATGGTGCCAAAAACGGCGGCGTAACGACGTTCAATCAAAATGGTGTCGCGCGAGTTGCTGACGGGCATGGGTTTCCTTTGCTTCGGTGTCGCACCCCGAAGAGGTGCTCGTTCAGTGTGTCAGCGTGAAGCCCCGCTTGCTACTTGGAAACCCCCAGAGTTGGGGTTTCGGGGTAATTTTGCCTGATGAAAGCGGCTACACCAGCACTCATCATGCTTGAGCAGCAAGGCATTTCGTTTGTTGCCCACACGTTTGATCAGGCATCCGTCGACGGCGCTGACATTGGTTATGGCAGGGCCGCCGCCGCAGCCCTTGGTGTCGAGGAAACTCGTGTATTCAAAACACTGCTCGCAAGCGTTGAGCCGCCGCTGTCTGGGGTTGCGCACGTTGTTGCAATCGTTCCTGTCAACACGCAGGTCTCACTGAAAGCCCTTGCCGAGGCCATTGGTGCAAAACGCTGTGAGATGGCGGCCGCGCAGGTGGCGCAGCGCATCACCGGTTACGTCATCGGTGGCATTAGCCCGTTTGGACAGAGAAAAAAATTAATGACTGTTGTTGATCAGTCTGCTGAGCAGTTGACGACCATGTTTGTGAGCGGCGGCAAACGCGGCCTTGACGTTGAGCTTTCACCAAGTGATCTTCTTCGCGTGTTGGATGCTCGCGTTGCCGCGATTGCTGTGCCTAACGGCTGACGAGCGCCTGCACTTCGCGAATCAGCATTTGATGCGATGAATCCAATGTGAGATCGCCGATAGTGCCGTGTGCGCCTACATTGGATTTCCAGGTGATGTGCCACTGCACCGAAAATGTTGCAGGAAACAGACCGCTTGGATGCATGGACGACGTGCGCGTGTATTTGTACATGCATGTTGAAGGCAGATAGTCACCAAATTGCGACAACCACACCATTCCTGGGCCGTTGCATTCGACCGGCCCTGTGCCCAGTTTGCCGTCGCCTGGGTCGAAGATGATTTTCTTTGGTGTTGCCGTAGTGGTGACGGAGATATATCCCGCGGGGGTGGGGATGCCGGCAGTAACGCTGATGGGAATCCATAGCAAGGGGTTCACCCACAACCACATGTCTAGGTTGACAACGCCGCGGCGCGCGGGTGGCGCAAAATTTCCCCAAGGAGCAGGAACGTTGTCGTAAACAACGGACGCAGCTTGCCTGCCCAGCTGCGTGGTGGACACTTCGGGAATCCAGTGAAATGTTGTCGATGCAACGGGCATCGTGCACGAGTAGTCGTACAACCGGTAAGTGACAGAGCCAACAGTTTTTGTCACTTCGGAACCTTCGCCAAGTTTTGCGTCGCGAGGGATTGAAACCGACCACTCGCAATCATCGTTGGCACCACTGCGCACACCTGGTGGCGCACCAAATTGCACGCCCGCCATGATTTGGTCGCCGCGCGACCCTGCATCCAAATTGATGTTTTCTTTGTCGGTTGCTAATGCAACGCTTGACATCATTAGCGCAGCGAGGCTTACGCCAATGACAAAGCCGCAACGCTTGGTGCTTATTAGAAACCGCATATGTCGCCTCCAAAAAATGATTCCAGAACTTCGCCGCTTACCCATTTCCAATGTCCTGCATGCATCTCGAGAGACCACGCCGTGCGGTTGGACGCAGTGTGATTGTTGAACACGATGTCATCGGCAGTGCTGTTGAGCTGACCAGAATCGAACAACACCACCGAGTCATAGGAACATGTGTGCACGAGGGCGTGCGAAATGTCGTTGATCAGCAAACTTTCTATTCGAAATCTGTATGTTCCCGCTCCGGCGCGAGAGCGAATGTTGCCCGCCGTTCGTTCTTGCATCAATTTGGCGGTGCCTACATGGAGTGCGCTACCAGGAACTATGAAACTGCTGACGTCGCACTTGTCTGGTTGGCGCCCGCATTGCTTGCGAAGCGTGAGCACGCGGACAAAGTCGGAACGAAGTTTCGCTATGTCGATCGGCTCCGATGCCACAGGCCGGGCATCGACTGCATTGACCACGGTGTCGGACACAACTATGGATGTGGTGGGCGGAGGAGGCGGTTGAAAAACACCTAGTTCGTTTGGTGTTGGGGAACAGGCGCACACCAGCAGCGCAAGCAACGCCGACCATAAATATTTGCTGGACATATCTGCCTCCGCCGATAGCGAGATTCACCAGTTGTTGTCTTGGGATCTTGACAGCAACTGATAAATCGGGCCCTATCGAGCGCAAAAGAACTGACGGTAGGATTGCAAGACCCCAAAATGAGCCAGAACCACCCCGACCTCGCCGCCGAACAGGCCCATATCGACCACGCATACGCGTGCCTCGAAAAGAGTAAAACCGACGCCTGGCGCATTCGCGATCTCAATGAGGCCAGCACGGGCGGCACCTTCCAGGCCCGTTACGAACGCAACTTATTCGACGAGCAATTGCTGCAGCGCCTCACCCATCTGGATTTGGGCGATGCCGCACTTGTCTTTGGACGAATCGATCGACAAGTGGACGACACCGACGAGATCGAAAGCTTTCATATCGGACGTTTGGCTGTTGCCGATGTTTCGCGCGAGCCCGTCGTTGTCGACTGGCGAGCCCCAGTTGCCGAGCCGTTTTATCGAGCAACAGGTCGTGAGCCAATGGGCCTTGCGCGCCGCCGACACTTTGCCGTTCAGGGGCAACAGTTGCTTGGCATTGAAGACGAATTGTTTGGCGCCGGCCACTTGGGCGTGGGGCATGACGAGGGGTTGGGTGGCGAGCCGCTCACCAGTGTGCAACAAGCCGCAACTGGGCTGCGTGGCTACAGCACCTTGTTGACCGCGCTCGCTCGCGGCCGCACCGGGCAGCTTGGCGACATCGTGGCAACCATTCAGGCCGAGCAGGACCAAATCATTCGCGCCCCGCAAAGCGGAGTACTGGTCGTTCAGGGTGGCCCTGGCACAGGGAAAACGGTGGTTGCGCTGCATCGTGCCGCATACCTTCTATATACGTATCGATTCCCACTCGAGGATCAGGGCGTCTTGGTCATTGGGCCCAATCGCGTTTTTCTTCGCTACATCGAGCAGGTACTGCCTTCGTTGGGTGAGGCGGGTGTCGAACAAGTGGTGCTTGCCGATTTGGTTCAAGGGCATCGATTTGGATTGACCGAAACCGAATTGGCGAAGCGCGTTAAAGGTGATGTGCGGATGGTGGACTTTGTGTCGCAGGCCGTGCGCGACCGCGAACGACCGCTACGAGAAGATTTGGTGATTCCGTTTGGTGCTGGCTTTCTACGTCTTCGCCAAAAAGAGTCTGTGCGAATCATCCGCGAGGCTCGCCGAAGGTATCGCCGGCACAATGCTGCACATCGTTGGGTGGAAACAGAAATGGTTACAGCACTTGCTGCAACGGGACGCGACGAAGACCCAAATATCGAAGCACTACGCGACTCGCTGCGCGACATCACCGAGTTCCGGGCTGCTCTCAATCGCATGTGGCCCGTACTGACACCTGCCGAGTTGTTGCACGACTTGTTTGGCTCGAAGGCGTTGGTTCGTTCTGCTGGCAATGAACTGCTGACTGATGAGGAGTGCGCATCGTTGTTCCGCGCGCGCAGCGAAACGTATGCAAATGTTCAATGGGCAGACAGCGATGCCGCACTACTCGATGAAGTGCTGGCCGTGATTGGGCCGCGTCCACGCAGAAATGGCCGCATCGATGAGACCGACGAAGTGCGTTTATACGGGCACATCATCATCGACGAAGTGCAAGACCTCACACCGATGCAGTTGCGAATGGCTACGCGCCGTTCTCTTGGCGGTGCAATGACCGTTGTTGGCGACTTGGCCCAGGCCACAGGTGCGTTTGCACCCAACGATTGGTCGGACTTGTTGCAGTATTTGCCAAACAAGAAAGAGCCGCAAGTGATTGGGCTCTCTGTTGGCTATCGCATTCCGGCACAGATTATGGAAATCGCCGACAGGG
>Ga0208087_1000019_pt1 | contig 26713 bp, 25 predicted proteins | sample LakMenEpi29Oct10_FD_150745 | JGI IMG/M metagenome (GOLD analysis project Ga0208087, IMG submission 150745) | Freshwater microbial communities from Lake Mendota, WI - 29OCT2010 deep hole epilimnion (SPAdes) | ecosystem: Environmental > Aquatic > Freshwater > Lake > Epilimnion/Euphotic zone ... | reverse complement strand
CCTCGAGCGACTTGCTTTACTACGCCTCCGGCAAGTTGGACATGCCAGGTGCAATGTTTACTGCCTCGCACAATCCGGCACAGTACAACGGCATCAAGTGTTGTCTCTCGGGTGCTCGCTCAATTGGTATCGACAATGGTTTGCGCGAAATGAAAGCAATTGCTGCAGAGGTGCTGGCAGGTCGCGAACCTGCGCCGGCTGCAACTGCAGGCAAACTCGATCACGTCAATATGTTGTCCGAGTTTGCCGACCATGTAGTTCGGTTTATTGCAGGCGACACGCTTCGGCCGCTCAAAATTGTTGCCGATACGGCTAATGGGATGGGCGGTCTTGTCGTGCCAGCCATATTCGATCGGTTGAGCGCCTTTGAACTTGAAGTGATGTACGGCGAATTGGATGGAACGTTTCCTAATCACCCAGCCGACCCACTTCAGCCAGCAAACCAGCGCGACTTGCAGGCGCGAGTCTTGTCGGGTGGTTTCGACGTAGGGCTGGCATTTGACGGCGACGCAGACCGAGTATTCGTTGTCGATGAATTAGGCAAGGGCATGTCGGGTAGCACCACGACGGCGTTGCTCGCATCACGATTTTTGCGGCTAAATCCAGGCGCAACGATTTTGTACAACCTCATTTGTTCGCGCGCAGTGCCTGAAGTAATCAGCGAACTTGGCGGCACCGCAATCAGAACAAAGAATGGTCACAGTTACATGAAGCAAATCATGGCCGAGACTGGCGCCGTCTTTGCGGGTGAGCACTCTGGTCACTATTACTTCGCCGACAACTATCGAGCAGACAGTGGCCTCATCGCGACGATGGGTGTTTTGGGCGAAATGTGCACGAGTGGCAAGTCGCTTTCCGAATTGCGTAAGCCTCTCGAGCGCTATGCCTCCAGTGGAGAAATCAACACCACGGTTGCCGACATCGGCAAAGTGATCGACCAGATCGCGAAAGACTATTCGGCGTTCGACCAGGATCACCTCGACGGCCTTACGGTTGACTGTGGCTCTTGGTGGTTCAATGTTCGCCCATCGAACACCGAGCCATTGCTGCGCCTCAACCTTGAGGCAGCAACGCGTGACGAATGCGACACGCAAGTAATGGCTCTGCTCGCCACGATCACGGCGGGATAGGGAAGTAGTTTGTGACTATGTCTTTAGATGCGAAACTGCTCGAAATACTGGCCTGTCCACAAGACAAGGGCGCCCTGTACTACTTCTCGGCAGACGGGTTTTTGTACAACCCTCGCCTCGCACGGAAGTACCTTGTACGCGACGGAATACCAGTCATGCTGATCGACGAAGCGGTGGCTGCCAGCGCTGATGAGCAAGCACTCTTGCAGCAGCGCATCCACGACGAGAAAATCGCACCTACCTTCTCGTAGTTGGTCTATGCTGGCGGCTCTAGATGGGCTGTCTCGACTCGGAGCCAGCAGGCCCCTGCCCATAGATGTTCACTACCTACTAAGGAGACCTCTATGTCCTCATTCGCACAACGTCGTGACTGGCGCGTTGCCGATCTTTCAATGGCACCGTTTGGCCGCAAAGAAATTCACTTGGCCGAACATGAAATGCCAGGCTTGCGCGCACTGCGCAAAGAGTTTGGCAAGACAAAGCCGCTGAAGGGCGCACGCATTTCCGGTTCGCTGCACATGACTATTCAAACTGCAGTGTTGATCGAGACCTTGATCGAGCTTGGCGCAGAAGTCCGCTGGGCTAGTTGCAACATTTTTTCTACTCAAGATCACGCAGCAGCAGCGGTGGTTGTTGGGCCAAATGGAACGGTTGACGAGCCAAACGGCGTTCCTGTTTTTGCTTGGAAGGGCGAGACGCTTGAGGAGTATTGGTGGGCAACCGATCAGATGATGACATGGCCAGACGGCGATGGCCCAAACATGATCTTGGACGATGGCGGCGATGCCACCATGTTGTTGCACAAGGGTGTCGAGTTTGAAAAGGCTGGTGCAGTGCCAGACCCAACGACCGCGTCAAACCCAGAGCTTGCAATCGTGCTCGGCCTCTTGCAGCGCACGCTGAAGACCGAACCAAACAAGTGGACGAAGATGGCGAAACCGATCAAGGGCGTCACCGAGGAAACGACCACTGGCGTCAAGCGTTTGTACAAAATGGCCGAGCGCAACGAGTTGCTCTTTCCGGCTATCAACGTCAACGACAGCGTCACCAAGTCCAAGTTCGACAATCTCTACGGTTGCCGCCATTCATTGATTGATGCAATCAACCGTGCGACCGACGTGATGCTTGCTGGCAAGACTGCAGTGGTCTGCGGCTACGGCGACGTTGGCAAGGGTTGTGCACAAAGCCTCCGCGGCCAAGGTGCACGAGTGATTGTCACCGAAATCGACCCGATCAATGCGTTGCAGGCGGCAATGGAGGGTTACCAGGTGGACACACTTGAAAAAATGACCCCGATTGCAGACGTTTTTGTGACGGCCACCGGCAACGAAGCAATCATCACCGTCGAACACATGGCCAAAATGAAACACAATGCCATCGTCTGCAACATCGGCCACTTCGATAACGAAATCGACATGGCAGGCCTTGCACGAAGTGGCGCAACTCGCGACGAGTTAAAGCCAGGCACCGACTTGTGGACATTCCAGGATGGACACGCTGTCATTGTTCTGGCAGAGGGTCGTTTGGTCAATCTTGGTTGCGCAACAGGGCACCCAAGTTTCGTGATGAGTTGCTCATTTTCTAACCAAGTGATTGCTCAGATCGAATTGTTCCAAAACACCGAGAAGTATCCACTCGGTGTGTACGTGCTGCCAAAACACTTGGACGAAAAGGTTGCATCACTGCACCTTGACGCACTGGGCGCAGTGCTCACCAAGATGACAGACGAACAGGCCGAGTACTTGGGCATTGCACCAAGTGGCCCGTTCAAGCCAGACGCATACCGTTACTAATTGGTTTAGACGCGCGGGCGTATCTGTAACAACGGAAGCGCCCGCGCAACAATTGGGCCAATCAGTAGCGCAAATGCGAGCGTCCCCACGCCGATAGAACCACCCAAAATCACTCCGGTGATCATGATGGTTACTTCAACCGAGGTGCGCGCAACTGCCAAGTTCATTCCGCGTTTCGCAAGCCCCGTCATTAACCCATCACGTGGGCCTGGGCCCAAACCGGCGCCAATGTAAAAGCCCGAACCAATGCCGGTGACGACAATGCCTCCAAGCATGAGTGCAACACGCGCCGGCATCCAGGTTGCGGTTGGAACGATCGATAAGAAAATGTCGGCGACAACACCTATTTGTACTGCGTTCAAAAGCGTGGCGAATCCTGGCGCCTGACGCAATGGAATCCACAAGAGCATGACGAAAGCACTTGTCAAGATGATGGTTCGGCCAAACGGCCAACCAATGATTCCGCTGAGTCCGTCGTGGAATACGTCCCATGGCGGCAACCCAAGGTTGCCGCGCTTTTGCATACCAATTCCCACGCCGAACAACGTCAAGCCGAACACACATCGTGTGAGGCGTTGCGCTGGTCGATCTTTGAACGGGCGCAAGAAGTAGTTCGGCACCTCGTCAGGGTAACTGTTTCAACGAGGGGGAATGCAATGCTTTTTTCTTACAAGTGTGATGGCTGTTCTCGTCATATTCGGGGCGTGTGTGCACACTGCATGCACGAGATGTTGCAAGAAGATCTACCTGGCGTTCCGGGTGTGCTCGCTGCCGTTCGCTACGACAACACAGCACGTCAGCTCGTTCACGGTCTCAAGTTTCATAATCATCGGGGGATCGCAGCGCTGTTTGCCGAAGTGATGGTGGAGCGACTGTCACTCAGCCTCGAGCTAGTCAATGTTGTGACATGGGCACCAACTAGCAAGTATCGCGCTCACGAGCGTGGGCACGATCAGGCGGAGCTGATTGCTCGCGCCGTGTCATTTCGGCTGGGTGTTCCGTGCAGGAAGCTCCTCAGACGAACTTCATCCACTTCACAAACTGGACAGTCTCGCAATGCGCGACTTATCGGCCCCACATTTGTTGCTCGGGCATGTGGCAGCGTGGGGCGAGTGTTGCTGGTCGATGATGTCGTAACAACAGGGTCAACCCTCGGACGTGCTGCAACCGCGCTTCGCGAAGCAGGCGCCATTCGCGTGACGTGTGCGGCATTTGCTGCTACTCCGGCACCATCCGAGCGCAGGTAGAGTCAATGGTCGCATGGCCCTTCTAGATCGCATTCTTCGTGCCGGTGAGGGCAAAAAGGTCAAAGCCCTGGCGGCCATTGTCCCGGACATCAACGCGCTCGAGCCCGAGATCAAGGCCCTAAGCGACACGGCATTGCAGGCCAAGACCATCGAGTTCCGCCAGCGCATCGAGCGCGGCGAGGATGTCGACGATCTCATGATCGAGGCATTCGCCGTTGTGCGGGAGGCCTCGTCGCGTGTCATTGGCCAGCGGCATTTCGATGTGCAGTTGATGGGTGGCGCTGCGCTTCACGCAGGTTGGGTTGCAGAAATGCGCACGGGCGAGGGAAAGACACTTGTCTCCACATTGCCCGCTTATCTCAACGCGCTCAGTGGCAACGGAGTGCACGTCATCACGGTCAACGACTATCTTGCGCGCTTTCACGCCGAATGGATGGGTCGCATTCATCGCTTCATGGGCTTGGAAGTTGGTTTGGTAATCCCTGGCGTTCGCACATCTCCTGCAGAGAAGCGTGTCGACTACGCAGCCGACATCACCTACGGAACGAATAACGAATTTGGTTTCGACTACTTGCGCGACAACATGGCCGGCACAAAAGACGACAAGGTGCAGCGCGGTCATCATTTTGCTGTCGTCGACGAAGTCGACTCCATTCTGATTGACGAGGCGCGTACGCCGTTGATTATCTCCGGTCGTTTGGCCGATGCCGCAAAGATGTATTACCGCTTTGCGAGCATCGTTCGTTCGCTAAAACGTGATGTCGACTTCGAAGTGGAAGAAGACAAACGAATTGTTGTGCCCACCGAAGCCGGTATCGAGAAAGTCGAACAACAATTAGGCATCGACAACTTGTACGACGAAGTGCAGCAAAACTTGGTCCACCAATTGCAGGTTGCTCTGAAAGCTGCAGTGCTGTATCACCGCGACAAGGACTACATCGTTCAAGACGGCGAAGTAAAAATCGTCGACGAGTTCACCGGACGAATTCTTGAAGGTCGCCGGTGGAGCGAGGGTATTCACCAGGCGGTCGAGGCCAAAGAGGGCGTCAAGATCAAAGAAGAGAATCAGACTCTTGCAACGATCACGTTGCAGAACTACTTCCGCATGTACGACAAACTCAGCGGAATGACCGGAACGGCTCAAACCGAAGCAGCCGAACTGATGAACACATACGGCCTGCAGGTGGTGCCAATTCCAACCAACCGCGCCATGGTCCGAGTCGACAACGCCGACCTTATCTACAAGTCGGAAACAGCAAAGTTCACTGCGGTGGTAGACGACATCGAAGCAAGGCACAAAACAGGCCAGCCAATCTTGGTCGGTACTGTCAGCGTCGAAAAGAGCGAGTTGTTGTCGCGCAAATTGGATCAGCGCGGCATTAAGCACGAAGTGTTGAACGCAAAACAGCACACGCGCGAGGCCATCATCGTTACTCAGGCTGGAAGGCTTGGCTCTGTAACGGTTGCAACAAACATGGCAGGGCGTGGTGTCGACATCTTGCTGGGCGGCAATCCCGAGGGCCTTGCTCAGCAACATGTTCTTCGCGAAGGCTTTGCGCCCGACACACTTGCCGATGAATCCGACTTGCCGCTTCCGCTTGCCGAAATGTCCGATGAATATCGCGCCTCAAGGGTGGCCGCGCAGGCACGTTACGACGAGCTCGTGAAGTCGTACAAAGTTTCTTGCCAAGAGGAAGGCGACAAGGTTCGTTCACTTGGTGGTCTGTATGTTCTTGGCACCGAGCGCCACGAGTCGAGGCGAATCGATAACCAATTACGTGGTCGTGCGGGTCGTCAGGGAGATCCTGGCGAAAGCCGCTTTTATCTCAGCCTCGATGACGAATTGATGCGCCTGTTTGCCACTGGCGCACTCAGCTGGGTGATGGGTCGCGCGCTTCCTGAGGACGAAGCGATTGAAGCGGGCATGGTCACGAAAGCCATCGAGCGTGCGCAGTCCACCGTCGAACAACGAAACGGTGAAATCCGAAAGAACGTTCTTAAGTACGACGAAGTAATGAACGAGCAGCGCAAGGTCATTTATCAGCGACGCGACCAAATTCTTGAAGGCCTCGATTTGAAAGTGGCCGCAATGGACTACCTGGCCGAAGCAGTGGATGCCTTAATCGAGACTCATTGCGTTTCGGATGCCGATGACGAATGGGATTTGGAAGGCTTGGCCCGCGAGCTCGTTTCGTTCTGGCCGTCGGCTGTCACTATCGGTCACCTCGGCGATTGCGCTAACACCGACGACATGTACGACGTGATCATGGCCGACGCATCTCGGTTCTACGCGCAGCGCGAGGCAGAGATGGGCGAATCAACGATGCGCGAGGTAGAGCGTCAGGTCATGCTTCGCATCATCGATCAGCGCTGGCGAGAGCATCTCGAAGAGATGGACTATTTGCAAGAGGGCATCAACCTTCGAGCTATGGGCCAGAAAGATCCTCTCACCGAGTGGCAGCGCGAAGGCTTCGAAATGTTTGGTGCATTAATGAAGGGCATCGCGCAGGACTTTGTCAAGTATGTGATGCATGTACAAGTGGTAAGGAATGAAGCGCCGACAATGCAGGTGCAAAACTTGCAACAGACATCTTTCGAAACAGAAGAAAACACAGCATTTTCTGAGGCGTCTCCTGAAGCTATTCCAACTTCGGCTCCCGTTCAAAAGACGGTCGTCAAATCTGCCGAGGATTGGTCGACAACGCCAAGAAACGCACCTTGCCCTTGCGGCTCAGGTAAGAAATACAAAATGTGCCACGGGCGCGAATAACTCCATTAATACTTAGTGCATCATGCGTGACTTCTCGAACGACCTCAACGACCTTCGCCGGCGCGTAGACGAAGCAGCCGTTTATCTCAAGGTGGCAGCTGGGAAAGAGCGCATGGTCGAACTTGAAGTAGACGTTGCTCGTCCAGATTTGTGGGACGACCAAGACAACGCAAAGAAAGTAAATGCCGAGTATGCAAACCTCAAAACTGATCTTGAGGATTTCCGACAACTCGCTTCGTCTGTAGAAGATCTTGAAGTGTTGCACGAGATGGCTCGAGAAGTAGACGACGAAACACAGGAGCCCGAACTCGAGCGTGGCATTTCGCTCGCCAAGTCGAAACTGGATGCGCTGGAGTTGCGCAGCTTGTTTACAGGAGTGCATGACGAAGCCGACGCAATCGTGCAGATCAATGCAAAAGATGGCGGCGTCGATGCGCAGGACTGGAGCGAAATGTTGCTGCGTATGTTCACGCGCTGGGCCGAGCGAAAAGCTTTTTCCATCGAAGTCGGCGACATCTCACTCGGCACCGAAGCGGGCATTCTGTCTGCCGACTTCACAGTTCGGGGGCGCTACGCCTATGGCATGCTCACATCCGAGCGCGGCACGCACCGATTGGTTCGCATTAGCCCATTCGACAACCAGGGTCGTCGTCAAACAAGTTTTGCGACCATCCAGGTTTGGCCAGTACTCGACGACCTTGACGTAGAGATAAACGAAAGCGACATCCGCATGGAGGTGTTTCGCGCATCTGGCGCAGGTGGTCAGCATGTGAACAAAACTTCGTCGGCGGTGCGTCTCATTCACGAGCCAACTGGGTTGGTGGCTTCATCGCAGCAGGAGCGTTCACAGTTGCAAAACCGTGAGAATGCATTGAAGCGTTTGCGAACGATGGTTGCTGCACGCATTGAAGAAGAGCGCGAACAAGAACTGCGAACTATTGCAGGTAAGTCGGCAACGGTTGGGTGGGGAAGTCAGATTCGTTCGTACGTAATGCAGCCATATCAAATGGTGAAAGACGTGCGCACTGATATCGAAAGCGGAAACATCGCGGGTGTGCTCGACGGCGATTTGGACCTGTTTATGGAAGGCTTCCTGCGCTGGCGACGCGCAAACTCCGAATCATAAATTAGACTTATCGGTAACGAGCGTCGGCTACCTGAGAGGGCCCCCATGATCCGTTTGGAAAATGTGACCAAGAGATACGGCGCCGAGAATGTCGCCGTACGCGACGCCTCGTTCGACGTGGCGAAGGGCGATTTCGTCTTTTTGGTCGGTCCATCCGGTTCTGGAAAATCCACATTGCTGCGATTGATCAACAGGCAAGAGCGCCCCGAGCGCGGTGACGTGTGGGTTGCAGGACGCAACATCAACGAAATCTCCGACTCGAGGGTTCCATTCCTGCGGCGCAATATGGGAAACGTCTTTCAGGACTACAAGCTGCTCACAAACAAAACAGTCTTTGAAAACGTTGCGTTCGCCCTAGAAGTGATTGGCAAGCCAAGACACATGGTGAATCGACAGGTTCCCATTGTTCTCGATCTCGTAGGCCTTGCGGGCAAAGAGGACCGTTTCCCTCACCAGCTTTCTGGTGGCGAGCAACAGCGCGTGTCTATCGCGCGTGCATTCGTCAATCGGCCGCTTATCTTGCTGGCCGACGAACCAACGGGCAACCTCGACCCGGCAACTGGAGAGGGCATCATGGCGCTGCTTGACGAAATCAACACAACTGGAACAACGGTCGTGATGGCAACGCACGATCACCGCGTGGTGAATGCCATGCGTCGTCGAGTAATCCAGTTGGATCGTGGCGTCATCGTGCGTGACCAAGAGCGCGGGGTATACGAATGATCGCCAGAATCACGTACGCGTTCCGGGAAATGTGGGCCAGTTTTCGGCGCAACCTCACACTCACTGCCGCGGCCATCCTTACTTCTGCAATTGCCCTTCTTCTTGTGGGTGCCACGCTGCTCATTCAACGTGCATTCGACAACTTGTTGGTGCAGTGGCGCGGAGATGTCGAAATGATCGTGTTTATCCGCAGCGACGCCTCACCCGAGCAGATATCGCTTGTCGACCAAACAATTCGTTCGTCGCCAACCATCATTGACACCGAGAAACTTGCATATCTGGACAAAGCACAAACTTATGAAGAAGCCAAACGAATTTTCGTTGGCGACCCAGTAACGCTCAGCCTGCTTACTCCCGAGAACATTCCTTCCCAGTTCAAAGTTGTTCCGATCACGCAAGATCCGGCCCTGGTTCGAAGCCTGAGTGAGCAATATCGCTCGTTGCCGGGTGTTGAAGACGTTGCTCTGGCCGAAGACGAGTTTCAGGTGATCTCAACACTGTCTGGTTTCGTTCGCACGGTAACGCTCGTCATGTCGCTTGTGTTGCTTGTTGTTGCGGTTGGGCTCATTTGGAACACCATTCGAACCGCAATGTTCGCCCGACGTCGAGAGATAGAAGTGATGAAGCTTGTTGGTGCAACAAATTGGTTCATTCGCATTCCGTTCATGCTCGAAGGATTACTGCAAGGCCTCATTGGCGCGGTCGTCTCGTGCGGTGGCTTGTGGGTGCTCAATTCGGCATGGACTAATGGGGTTGCCTCATTTAAGCCAGGAACTGGCATCTCGTCGTTGGTTGTTCCGTCCAGTTACCTGAGTGGCGTCATGCTGATGATCTTGGCAATTGGTGCAGTAGTCGGGGCTGTGGGTTCTGCAATTGCTGCGTCTCGCTTTCTCGACGTCTAGCCACTCAACGTAAGGTTGGGTATGGCTTCAGTTGCACCCAACTATTCAGAGATCATCTATCAAGTAGAAGATGGCATCGCGACAATCACGCTTAATCGTCCCGAGAAACTCAACGCATTCACCCATGTGATGATGACCGAGTTAATCGACGCTTTCGATCAGGTAGATGCCGACGACAATGTTCGCGCAGTGATTGTTACAGGTGCTGGTAGGGCGTTCTGCGCGGGTGCAGATTTGGCCGCTGGTGGCGACACATTTAGCGATGGCAAACTCAGCACCGAGGCATCAAGCAAGTTCCGTCGTGACGGAGGCGGCACAGTGACGCTGCGAATGTTCAAGTGCAACAAGCCAATCATCGGGGCATTGAACGGTGCTGGTGTCGGCATCGGCGTCACCATGACATTGCCTATGGACATTCGTATTGCAGCAGACACCGCAAAGTTTGGCTTCGTATTTACGCGCCGGGGGATTGTCCCCGAGGCGTGCTCCTCGTGGTTCCTGCCACGAATCGTCGGTATCCAGCAGGCCCAGGAATGGGTGTTGACTGGTCGAGTGTTCTCTGCGGCGGAAGCCCTTGCAGGTGGTTTGGTGCGCAGCATCCACCCGGCCGACGAGCTGATGAACGTGGCTCGGGGTTTGGCGCGAGAGATCGCCGATAACGCCGCGCCGGTCTCTGTTGCACTTTCTCGGCAGATGATGTGGAGGATGTTGGGTGCGTCGCACCCGATGGAAGCTCATCGTGTCGACTCGCGCGGCATACAGATTCGCGGTAGAAGCGAGGATGTACGCGAGGGCGTCACCAGCTTCCTTGAAAAGAGGCCTGCAAAGTTCACAGGAAAAGTTTCGACTGATCTTCCCGACATTTTTCCGGGTTGGGAAGAACCCGAGTTCTTCTAGCTCTTATGAGTGACGAAGTCAGCCTGTATCAAGAGGTAGGCGGAAGCGACTTTTTCGTTGAACTCGTCAACAAGTTTTATGAGGGCGTGATCAACGATGAGGTGATTATTTCGCTGTATCCCGATCGCACCGATCTTGCAGGTGCCAAGGAGCGACTGTCACTTTTTCTCATTCAGTATTGGGGCGGCCCCACAACCTATTCGGACGAGCGCGGTCACCCCAGGCTGAGACAACGCCACTTTCCTTTTTCGATTGGTGAACGCGAACGTGATCATTGGCTGATGCACATGCAAGGCGCCATTGACGCCATGCCAACTTCAGACTCTGTGCGAACAAGGCTCAGCGAGTACATGAGCAATGCTGCTCAACATTTAGTGAATACGGGGCAGTAGCTATCGCAACGCGTAACACGCAATTGCGGTAGCGGCCGCGACATTGAGCGAGTCAATACCGTCGGCCATTTCGATACGTGCCAGCAAATTGCAGTGTTCAAGTGCTGCATCGCTGAGTCCTTGGCGCTCCGAACCGAGCACAACCGCTCGTGGCTGATTCTCTGCAAGCCGTATCTCCCGCAGGCTCTCCACCTTTTTGGTCGGGTGGTGCGGCGTCATGCCCACAATCGAGAACCCACGTGCTGCCAAAAGTTGGAGTGTCTCGCCAACATTGGACACTCGTGCAAATGGCAGCTTGAAGGTGGTGCCCATGCTTACGCGAAGTGCCCGGCGGGCCAGCGGGTCGGCGGAAGTGCTGTCAAGCAGCAGCGCGTTCCAGCCCAGCGCCGCAGCACTGCGCGCAATGGTGCCTACATTGCTGGGATTATCAACGCAATCCAACACGATGATCCGTGTCGAGATATTTATTAGGTCTAGCGCATCCGATATTGGTGGTCGAAGAAAAACACCAATTGCATCAAGTGGTACTCCAAGCCCGGTTACTTCTCGACGGATATCGGCGGAGGCGGTCAGGGTTGTGCCGCCGGCTTGATGAACGGAGTCGGCAAACTCGTGCGCACATTTTGGATCGCACAGCACCACATCTGGCTTGCAGCCTGCCTCAAGTGCGCGGCGAACGACTAAGTCGCCCTCAGCGATGAACATTCCCTCACCAAGAACACTTTTTCGCTGGGCAATTGTTGTTAGTTGTCGTTCTCGCCAACGAAACGCATGCAGCCGTTCGTCCGATGCGCTCTCGATGTCAATGATCACAGATTATGCAGGGTTCTAGAACTGCCAAGGGTAAGCGTCCCAATTAGGGTCACGCTTTTCAAGGAACGCATTGCGTCCTTCTTCTGCCTCATCGGTCATGTATGCAAGACGTGTTGCCTCGCCAGCAAAAACTTGTTGCCCAACTAGCCCGTCGTCAATCAGGTTGAACGAGAACTTGAGCATGCGCTGTGCGGTGGGGCTTTTCTGATTGATTTCTTTCGCCCACTGCAATGCGGTCGACTCTAATTCTGTGTGAGGTACAACTTCGTTGACCATGCCCATGCGTTTCGCATCGTCGGCAGAGTATTCACGACCAAGAAAGAAAATTTCGCGAGCGAATTTCTGGCCAACTTGACGAGCCAAGTAAGCCGAACCGAAGCCACCGTCAAAGCTTGCAACGTCAGCGTCGGTTTGTTTGAAACGACCGTGTTCTTTGCTGGCAATCGTTAGATCGGCAACAACGTGCAGGCTGTGTCCGCCGCCAGCTGCCCAGCCGGGAACAACGCAGATGACTACCTTGGGCATAAATCGAATCAGGCGCTGCACTTCCAAAATGTGCAATCGTCCTGTGCGTCCTTGGTTGATGGTGCTTGCGGTTTCGCCGGTTGCGTATTTGTATCCATCTTTGCCACGAATGCGTTGATCGCCACCGCTGCAAAACGCCCAGCCGCCATCTTTCGGCGAGGGGCCATTGCCGGTGAGGAGCACGCATCCAACATCGGTGCTTTGCCTTGCGTGGTCTAGTGCAACAAAAAGTTCGTCCACAGTTGAAGGGCGAAACGCATTGCGCACTTCCGGTCGGTTAAACGCAATGCGCACAGTTCCATGTGCCTTTGCGCGGTGGTACGTAATGTCGGTGAACGAAAAGCCTTGAACCTCGTCCCAAGCTGATTGGTCAAAAATATCGGAGACGTGTTTGTTGCTCACGGCTCCATTGTCGCAGGAGAATGCGTGGTTTTGCACCCTTCGTTACTGGGGCGTGCCCAATCGGTGTGCGTGTTCAGGGTGCTCGGTCACGAACCGCTCGGCCCATTGCCGGCTGGTGGATTCGGATTGCTTCTTCGTTTGTGGGGCCGGAACCACATCAACAGGGGAGTCGATAAAGGCCATGACTTTGCGCACGGTCGAATCCATATTTTGAGTCAACTGCTCGTAGGTGATGTGTAATGGCACAATTCCTTCTGCTGCAAAGTAGTTGTCCCATTCTGCGTTTTCTTCGGCTATGCGATTGAGGGCACTGATGATTGCCGCGGCGTCGTATATCGGCTCGCGCACAACTTGCATATTGCTGTTCCACGATTCGCTTTGTGCAGCGCGCACGAATGATATTGCTTGGCGTAATTCATTTTCTCTGGTGATTCGCACCCAACTGACTGGCGCTTCCCAAACATTCACGTCAAATCCAAGGTCGAGCATGTGGCGCTTGTACTGGTTCCAGTGCATCTTCACGCCGAATACGCCATTGGGGGTCGTTCGCTCGCGAGCGACCGCGAGCAGATAGTCGCGAAAGGAAACTTGCGAGAAGGACGAAATGTCTTTCCAGCTGTATCGACCGGTTGCCAACCTGGCCAGGGCCATCGGTAATTGAGATAAGCGAAGTTTGGGTGCGCCCACCATCTTGCGTAGCCGGGCAAAATTCTTGGTCTGAATATTGAGGTATTCCTCGGGTGCCCCGGCAGCTTGGGTGCCCCGCAAAATAGAACAAAGAAGCGTGCTGCCCGTGCGCTCCACTGAGGCAATCACGAGTAGGCGCTGTGTCTTCATTTCGGAGAGCCTAGGACGGCTGGTACGGTTTCTTCGCCCTGATATACCACGACCCCTTTGGAGAACCCCATGGCCAGCACACTCACCACCGCCGACTGGACAAAGCGAGCAGCACAGAAAGTTGCCCGAACGCAACTGTTCATCAACGGCAAGTTTGTTGATGCGGTCAGCGGCAAGACATTCGAGTCGATTAACCCACGAGATGGATCGGTCATTGCTCATGTTGCCGAAGGCGATGTTGAAGACGTCAATCGAGCGGTAGCTGCTGCAAAAGCAAGTTTCGATTCGGGAGTGTGGAGCGAAATGGCCCCTCTCGATCGCAAGAACATCATGTTGAAGTGGGCGCAACTTATTCGAGACAATGCAGAAGAGCTCGCGCTTCTCGAAACCATGAACTGCGGCAAGCCAATTAGCGACTCGCTCAACGTCGACGTTGTATCGTGCTCCAACAACATTCAGTGGTACGCCGAAACAATCGACAAGTTGTACGGCGAGATTGCGCCCGTCCCTCGCGACAGCATCGCCCTTATCGAGCGCGAACCAATGGGCGTTGTCGGCGCAGTTGTGCCCTGGAACTACCCACTCATCATTTCTTCCTGGAAGGTTGGCGCGGCTCTCGCCGGCGGCAACTCCGTCATCTTGAAGCCAGCAGAACAGTCGCCACTTTCAGCGCTCTTGTTTGCCGAGCTTGCCGTGCAGGCGGGAGTGCCTGCTGGCGTGTTCAACGTGGTGAACGGCTTCGGCCCAAGCTGCGGCGGCACTCTTGGCAAGCACATGGACGTCAACAAGTTGGCGTTCACCGGCTCCACAGAAGTGGGCAAGTACTTCTTGAAGTATTCGGCAGAAAGCAACGCGAAGGCAGTTTCTCTCGAGCTTGGCGGCAAGACACCGCACGTCGTTCTTTCCGACTGCCCAGACGTTGATGCCGCGGCATCTGCAATCGCGTGGGGAGTGTTCTACAACGCTGGCCAAACCTGCCATGCGGGCACACGCATGATTGTGGATCAAAAGATTGAAGATGAATTGCTAGAAAAAGTACGCAAGGTTTCCGAAACGATCATGCCTGGTGACACTTACGATCCGAAGACGGCAATGGGAACCATTGTCGACCGTTCGCAGTTCGACCGAGTCAATGAGTACATCAACATTGGTTTGCAAGAGGGCGCAACTATTCACACCGGCGGCAAACCTGTAGAGCCTGTAAAGGGCGGCATCTTTATTCCGCCAACGATCTTCCAAAACGTGAAGCCCGGAATGCGAATCGAGAAAGAAGAAATCTTTGGCCCAGTCTTGGGTTCGGTTCGTGTCACGAACGATGAAGATGCAGTGCGCATTGCCAACGATTCGCAGTACGGCTTGGGTGCAGCGCTGTGGACTCGCGATGTCAGCAAGGCACACAAGATCGCTCGTCAGTTGCGCGCCGGAACCGTTTGGGTAAACACGTTCGATCGCAGTTCGATCACAACACCATTCGGCGGATTCAAGCAATCGGGTACTGGTCGCGATCGCTCACTGCACTCGATCGAGGGCTACACCAACTTGAAGACCACTTGGATTCAGCTGTAATTATTCATTTCACAAAGCAATAAAGGGGAACACATGCGTTGCGGATTTATCGGTTTGGGTCATATCGGCAAGTTCTTGGCTGGAAGCCTTGTTCGAAACGGTTTTGAAGTAACCGTCTACGACCTGAATAAGGATGCAGCAGCACCTCTTGTTGCCAAGGGTGCAAAATTGGCGGGCTCAATTAAGGAACTCTGCGACGCATCCGACACGGTGTTCACTTGCTTGCCTTCCCCGCGCGCGATTGACATCGTGCTGACGGGCAAGGATGGCGTGATCGACTCGCTTGCATCTCGCTCTGTCGCAGCAACTTGGGTAGACATGAGCACCAATGATCAGAGCGAAACGCTTCGTCTTGGCGCGTTGTGCCAGGCAAAGGGCATCAACGTGCTGGAAGCACCGGTAACCGGCGGCGTTCACAAGGCTGCACATGGCGACATCACAGTGCTGGTTGGCGGCGAGCAAAGTGTGTTTCAGGCCCATGAAAAGGCACTGAACGCGATGGGCAAGCCGGTGTTGTACATCGGCAAGTTGGGCAGCGCTGCTGTCATCAAAGTAATCACCAACATGCTTGCGTTCATTCACCTTGTTGCGGCAGGCGAAGCATTGATGCTCGCGAAACGCGGCGGGCTCGATTTGGGTGTTGCGTTTGAAGCAATCAAGGAATCATCTGGAAACAGTTTTGTTCACGAAACCGAAAGCCAAGTGATTTTGAACGGCAGCTACAACATCAATTTCACGATGGACTTGGCGTTGAAGGATTTGGGTTTCGCAATGGAGTACGGCAACGAGTTTGGTGTGCCACTTGATTTGGCTGGCCACACCTACCAAACCTTCATTCGTGCAAAGGCTGCTTACGGCGGTGATGCATGGTCTTCACAGGTAGTGAAGTTGCTCGAAGATGCAACAAGCACTGATCTGCGCGCCCCGGGTTTCCCAGCCGAACTGGAGTAGCTTCTGCGTTAGACATAGCAGTGATCGGGGGGTCATGGGTGAGATGAAACAAACTCGTCGAGAACTGGCAGCCGCATTTCGTTGGGCAGCAAGGCTCAACTATCACGAAGCCGTTGCCAATCACTTCAGCGCTGCGGTGAGCGATGACGGCCAGAAATTCTTGATCAATCCGCGAGGTAGGCACTTCTCAAGAATGCGCGCAAGCGAACTGGTTCTGATTGATACCGCAAAAATCGACGATGATGGCATCGACCACGGGGTCGATCCGACGGCATGGATTCTGCATTCGCACCTTCATCAGAAAATACCTAATGCCCGCGTGCTCATGCATTCCCACATGCCATACGCAACGACGCTTGCTTGCCTTGATGGTTTCGAGTTTTTGATGCTTGATCAAAACGCGTGTCGATTTTTCCAACGAATTGCCTACGACCGCAACTACTCCGGCATGTTGCTGGACGCCAGCGAAGGGGAGCGCCTTGCTTCGCTGATGACTGAGGGCAAGGATGTGCTTTTCTTGGGCAATCACGGAGTGCTGGTTGCGGCGCCTACGGTTGCCGAGTGTTTCGAAAAGTTGTACTACTTGGAACACGCGTCCAAGCTGCAGGTTCTCGCACTTTCAACGGGCCGGCCACTCTCGCTCATTGGCGACGCGGTCGCGTCCGCCACACGGAAACAGTGGGACGAATATCCGGAAGCGGCCCAAATGTTCATGTCCGAACTGATGAAAATACTTGACGAGGAGTCAGCCGACTACATTAAGTAAGTCCGATTATCCCCCTTCGAAACGTTGTAGAGGTTCTGTATGAAAGCAGCAGTGTGTCGCGAGTTTGGTAAGCCGCTGGTTATTGAAGATGTTCAGATAGCAAAAACCGGCCCAGGGGAAGTGCGTGTAAAAGTGGCCGCAGTCGCAATTTGTCACAGCGACATTTCGTACGCCGATGGTGCTTGGGGCGGCACGCTTCCTGCCATCTATGGCCACGAATGCGCCGGAGTTGTAGAAGAAGTAGGCGACGGTGTCACCACGGTGAAAGTGGGAGAGCACGTTGTCGTCACACTCATTCGTTCGTGCGGCCACTGCCACGGATGCAGCATGGGCAACCCCGTAACGTGCAGCACCCAGTTCCCGCTCGATGCCAAGTCGCCACTTACCGACAAAGACGGTAAATCAATCGTGCAAAGCATGCGAACAGGTGGCTTTGCCGAAAAGGTGCTCGTGCACGAATCGCAATGCGTAGCCGTTCCTACAAACATTCCGTTCTCGTCGGCCTCGCTGCTTGCGTGCGGTGTCATCACTGGCTTCGGCGCGGTAACCAACACGGCAAAAGTTCCTGCAGGTAGCCATGTTGCAGTTATCGGAACGGGTGGCGTCGGGCTTAATGCAATTCAGGGTGCCCATGTCAGCGGCGCGCGCTCGGTTATTGCAATTGATATTGCCGACAACAAGATTGAGGCAGCGAAGGGCTTCGGTGCAACGCACGGAATCAACTCCAAAACGGAAAACGTGGCCGAGCGTGTGCTTGAGATCACTGATGGTCGCGGCGCAGATTATGTATTCGTCACGGTTGGTGTGAAATCGGCATTTGACTCGTCGTACGGCATGCTCGGCAAGGGTGGTTCGGTTGTCTTGGTTGGCATGCCAGCAAGCGGAGTGATGTCCGAGATCGACCCAGGCACAATGGCGGCTTACAGCCAAAACATTCTTGGATCAAAGATGGGTTCAGCCCGTATTCAAGTTGATATTCCAAATCTTGTAGATCTGTACGGCCAAGGTCGTGTCAAATTGGATGAGTTGGTTACCAAGACATATCCAATCGAGGCAATCAACGAAGCAATCGACGCAGTTAAGCGCGGCGAAGCACTTCGAAACGTGATCGTTTTCTAACATGCTGGTCACCGACGTCAAAACCTTTGTGGTGGGTAACCCACCTCCGCGATTTGGCGGTCGGTATTTTATTTTCGTCAAGCTGACAACCGACTCGGGTGTCACCGGTATCGGCGAGGTGTATACGGCAACGTACTCACCACATCTTGTTGCCAAAATGATCGAAGAGGTAGCGCAACGTCACGTCATCGGTCACGATCCTTTTCATATCGAAATGATGTGGAGGAATGTGTACGGGCGGGGCTATTCACTTCGCCCAGATCTCACCACTGGCGGGATCGTCAGTGGTTTAGAGATGGCCATGTGGGACATTTGCGGCAAAGAAACCGGAAAGCCCGTCTACGAGTTGTTGGGTGGGCGAGTGCACGAAAAATTGCGCGCTTACACCTACCTCTATCCACCCGTTGGCGTAGACGTCTATTCCGACGATCCCGTCTATAACGATCCAGCAGCTGCAGCGGAAGCTGCAGTGCGCGAAGTGGAACGCGGTTTCACCGGAGTGAAGTTCGACCCAGCAGGCCGTTATTCGGTATTTGACGGACGCCAGCCTGCGCTGCAAGCAATGGATCTCTCCGTGAAAATGGTGCGCGCGGTACGCGAAGCTGTTGGCACCCGGGCCGACATTTTGTTTGGGACGCACGGCCAGTTCAGCGCGTCCGGTGCAATTCGTTTAGCGAAACAACTAGAAAAGTACGACCCACTGTGGTTCGAGGAGCCGGTTCCGCCGGATTCGCCAGAGGAAATTGCCAAAGTCGCGCGAGCCACCAGCATTCCCATCTCTGCGGGTGAACGACTCACCACAAAATACGAGTTTCATCAGCTGCTCAAGCATGGCGCCGCATCAATTTTGCAACCAAACCTTGGTCGTTGCGGTGGGTTGCTCGAGGCCAAAAAAATTGCATCGATGGCCGAGGTGTATCACGCGCAGATTGCACCGCACCTGTATTGCGGGCCAGTTGTTGCCGCGGCAAACATTCAGTTGGCTACATGCACTCCAAACTTCCTCATTCTGGAGACCATCCAGGGATGGCAGGGCTTTCACTCGCAAGTCGTCAAGACTTCAATCAAGTTCGAAAACGGTTTCATCATTCCGCCAACCGAACCAGGCCTAGGAATTGAACTAAACGAAGAAGTGGCACTGGCACACCCGTACACGGGCAGTGAGCTGCATCTCGAAATGAGCGCGTTACCCGCGACGTTGCTCTAGAGCAGGATGTACGTGCAAAGCGCGCGAGCAACCCCACTTTGGCAGGATGGCATGGTTCGCACGTCCAGGCAGGAGTTGCGAGGCGCACACAGTTTTGATGTCGCCATTGTTGGTGGCGGTTACACGGGTTTGTGGACGGCGTATTACCTGCAACAACTTGCGCCTTCGTTGAAGATTGCAATCATCGAAGCAAATTACATAGGTTTCGGCGGAAGTGGCCGCAATGGTGGTTGGTGCAGCGCCTTTTTGCCAATGTCACCAAGCGAGATGATGGAACAGCATGGTCGTGAAGCAATGCTTTTCGCGCAACAGGAGATGTTCGCAACGGTTGACGAAGTCGGTGAAGTCGCGCAAAGAGAATCCATTGAGTGTGATTTTCATAAAGGAGGCACCATTACGTCGGCTTCTAACCCAGCGCATGTGCAACGCCTACGTGATTACGTTTCGGATTGGCAAAAGCTTGGTTTTGGTCCCGATGTATTGAGATGGCAGACGGCCGACGATATCTCGGAGAGAATAAGTGTGTCGCGCACATTTGGTGGCGTTTATAGCCCGCATTGTGCGGTGATTAATCCTTGGAAACTTGTTTCGGGTTTGGCTGATGTAGTGGAACGTCGGGGAACAGAAATATATGAAAACAGCTCAGTAATCAACATTTCGGAACGAAACGTAACTACCAGAGCGGGCCATGTGACGGCGAAGTGGGTGGTGAAGGCGATCGAATCTTTTGGCTCGCAACTGAATTCCACGAAGCGGTCAATCGCTCCTCTGTATTCACTCATGGTTGCGACCGAGCCGCTGTCGGCGGAGGCATGGAAATCGATCGGTTGGAATAATCGTGAGACTTTTGCAGATGGCCGCAATATGGTTACCTATGCCCAGCGCACCGCTGATGGCAGAATTGCGTTTGGTGGCCGAGGCGCCCCGTACCACTTCGCATCTCGGATCAAACCCAAGTTTGATTTCCACCGAAGAATTCATGCCCAACTAGAAGACACAGTTCGCGAAACGTTTCCGCAGTTAAACAATGTTTCGTTTACACACCACTGGGGTGGTCCGGTGGGTGCTCCCAGGGATTGGCATGCGTACGCAAATGTCGATCGCTCTACAGGTTTGTGTGCTGGCGGTGGATACGTGGGTGACGGGGTGGCACTATCCAATTTGGTTGGACGCACCATCGCGCACCAGATCGCTGACACCCAGAATCCACTCACTCGCTCGTTGCTTGTAGGTCATCATTCAAAAAATTGGGAAGTAGAGCCACTTCGATGGATCGGTATCAATGGTTTGCTGACGCTCACTGATTGGGCCGATCGTAAGGAGCAGCGAACAAAGCGGGCCGCCTCACGAACGATCGCCTTGCGTGATGGATTATTGGGATAAGTCACACGCCAAGTCGTGCCTTGTTTGGTCGAATGCGTGAACTGTCGGTGTAATGTCGTTGCTATGGAACGACATGACGAGGGACACTTAAGCCACCGAATTGGATTGCTGCGCGCAATGGTGCTGGGGGCGAACGACGGAATAATCTCGACGGCGTGTCTCATCTTGGGAGTTGCAGCAGCCGACGCAGAGCGCGGAACGATTATCACGGCAGGCGTTGCAGCATTAGTTGCCGGCGCGGCTTCGATGGCCATTGGCGAATACGTGTCTGTCAGTTCGCAGCGCGACTCGGAGCAGGCCGACATTGCCAAAGAAACATGGGAGCTAGAGCACACTCCCGAGCACGAACTTGATGAGTTGACCGCCATCTATAAAGGCAAAGGGCTTACTCAGGACTTGGCGCGCTCAGTGGCAATTCAGTTGACAGCGAAGGACGCTCTCAAGGTGCACATGGCCGAAGAGCTGGGCATTACCCATCTCACACTTGCCCGCCCTGTGCAGGCAAGCGTCAGTTCGGCGCTTTCGTTTTCGGTTGGCGCGGCCATTCCGCTCGCCGCCGTATCACTCGCTTCCTCTTCTCAACGAATTTCACTCACGGTCATTGTCGCGCTGCTCTCGCTGATTGCTCTCGGTCTTGGCAGTTCGAAGGCTGGAGGCGCGCATCCCCTTCGGCCAACACTTCGTGTGCTCATTGGCGGTTCGATAGCCATGGCGTTCACGATGGCGATAGGAAGCTTGGTCGGTGGGGTCGTTCTGTAACTCCAATGCTTCCATCGCCTTACACAACTGTAAGCATGGTCAGTAGTGACAAATCAATTGGAGGCTCAAGGAATTAGCCCCGCCGAGCTGTTTGCGATTCGCCCTTTTCGTCTGTTGTGGACAAATAGTTTTCTGTTCATTCTCGTGCAGAGCACCCAACGTTTTGCGTTTGTGTGGCTGGCGCTCGAACTTGGTGCCAAATCAGACATCAGTGGACTCATTTTATTTGTGATGGGAATTCCCGTGATTTTGATTTCCCTGATTGTTGGGGTGATGAGCGATCACGCAGATCGAAGAATGCTGTTGATCGTCAGCCAGACTGGCGCGCTGTTGATCACGGTCGTTGTTGCTGCAATGGTTTCTTCTGGTCACATCACTATTCGATACGCCGTTATTGGTTCATTCATCTCGGGAATATTTATTGCAATCGGCTCGCCTGTTCGAAATGCGATCATTCCATCGATAGTTCCGAGCGACAAGTTGGTTGGCGCTATTGCGGTGAACACGATCGGCAGCAATTTGGGTCTCATTATTGGTCCCGTTGCCGCAGGCCCAGCTATTGCGGTGTGGGGGATAGAAGGAGCGTTTTGGTTGCAAGCAGCAATGCACCTGATTGGTTTCTATGCGTTAATCCCGCTAAAACTGCCCGCGAGTGTTAACACTCAGCGCAAAAAAATGCGCGAAGAGATTTTTGGTGGGGTCAGTTTCATCCGTGGTCATGCAGAGGTTCGATCGTTCTACGTGTTGCTGTCGGCGTCGATCCTGTGCATGATGGCGCCGTGGATCGTGATTGGTCCGCAGATTGCTAAGGAGCAAGTCGGTGCTTCTGGTAGCCAGACAACACTCCTGTTTGGTTTGCTCGGCATTGGGCAATTTGTCTCGTCGATTGGCATTCTGCGCTACAACCACAAAATTCGTCAAAAGGGTCTGTGGTTTATTGGCGGTCTTTGCTGGGGTGGCTTCGTGCAAATGATTTTGGGACAGTCCAATTCGATTGCAATGATGGCGGTGCTGTTGTTCGCGTGGGGAATTGGTGGTGGTTTCTATATGAATCTCAGTCAAACACTGATTCAAAACAACACGCCGGCTGCAGTGATGGGCCGTGTCATGGCTGTTCACTCGCTACTGATGTCAGGTTTGGCGCCGCTCGGCGCACTGTTCGTTGGTTTAATCGCCCGCAGAATTGATTCGGCACCAATAACGTTTTCTGTAGCAGGAGCATTGATGCTGCTCACCGCAATGTATTTTTTGGCAGCAAAGAAGAATCTTCGCGCGATGGCCTAGTATTTCGGCCATGACTATTTCATTTCGCGCACTCGACATCCCCGCATCCCAATTGGCCGAAAAACCTCTTGGTCAACCTTCGGCAGAGCCGCTCAGTGGCGAGATTCTTACCCGTGCGCAAGTTTTCCTCGACAACGAAACCGTTACTGCAGGAACATGGGAGTGCGAACTGGGTACATCACGTTGGGAGTTCACCACCCGTGGCGAAGTGATTTACGTTCTGAAAGGCCGGATGACCGTGCATGAAGATGGTGGCGAAGCAGTTGAACTGACCGCAGGATCAAGCTGCATTTTCCCAATTGGCTGGAAGGGCGTTTGGACTGTGCACGAGACGTTGCGCAAAGTGTTCGTCGTCTACCGCACTGCCTAAACATGATTGAAGTGGTTGGCGTGTATAACGCTGACTCCACATTTGTGGGCGAAGTTTCCTATTGGGTGGGTGCTCGATTCGGTGTCGCGCACTGTTCACTTTGCGATGTGACTCATGGTCTTTTTACCGAACGAGCAGACTGGAAATCTTGTCGCGACCAGGCGCCATTTTCGATTTCAATGTTTCACCGCAATGATCAGCCTGATGCAGTGAGGGCTGCCGCAAACGACGTGACTCCCGTTGTCGTTGCGTTCGTCAACGATAAGTATCAAGTGCTGCTAGGTCCGCAACAAATCGACGCTTGTGAAGGTTCACCTGAACGACTTGTCGACGCAATTGCCAAAGCGTTGGGGCTATAACCGAACCCGAATAAAGCGCGGGGCGTTGCTTGCGAATGCGGAGCCCAGCGCTTCTTTGAGTTGTGGCGGTGTCGTCACTTCGATTGCTTCCCACCCGAAGCCGCGCGCGATTGTGGTTGGGTCGTGTGAGGATATATCGACGCCCATTCGTGTGGCATCGACATCATCAAACGACTCACGAATTTGTGCATAACCAGTGTTATCCCACAGCAAGAGGGTGATGCGCTGCTGCAAGTCGTTCGCTACTGCCATTTCGGAAAGCGTGAACAACCAACCACCATCGCCAACAATTGCCAAGATCGGGCGAGTGGGCGCTGCAACCGCAGCACCAATGGCCATGGGTAGGGCACAACCGAGTGTGCCAAGCCCGTACGGGGCCAGCCAAGACCGGGGTTGTGTTGCGGGTAGCCACCAATGTGCGCTGTATGCCAACTGTGTGGAGTCGAGTGCAACAATCACATCGCTCGGCAATGACTGTTCAATTGCTTCCAGCCAGGGAACAAATTGCGCACCGGTTTTGGCACGGGCATGTTCGCGCCATGCTTTGGCTTGATCCTGGCCGGCTGTTGATGTTTTCGTGTGTATTGCAGCTGTAAGCGCAGACAGCGTTTCGCCTGCATCTCCAACTAGCCCAACCGTTGGTGTCGTACGGCGCGTTAGCTGTTCTTTATCAATATCGATTCGGATTACGTTTCCACCAAACTGCAGCGCTTGGCCGCCGTTGTATAAGTCGGCGTCTGAAAGCTCTGTGCCAACGACGATCACCAGTTCGGCTGCCTCGATATCTCGCTGAACACGGCCAAAGACCAAGCAGTTGCCCGCGCAGAGTGGGTGACTTGAAGACAAGACACCCTTGGCATTACCTGTGAGTACAACAGGTGCATCAATGGCTTCGGCGAACTTCGCTAGTTGAGCGCCGGCATCCACACAGCCGCCGCCTGCAACCACAATCGGGTTGGTTGCGGCATTAATCAACTCTACAGCTCGTTTGATTTCGCTTGCTGCAGATACTGGACGACCAGCTGCAGTACTAACCTTTTCGAAGCGATCACACAGTTGTTCGAGCACGTCCATGGGAATCGCCAGATGCACCGGGCGCGGTCGTTGCGAAGTGAATACGTTCCACGCACGCTCGATTAGATGCGGTAGCTCTTGTGCATCTGTCACTGTTTCGCTAAATGCACAGATGCTTCGTACGAGGGCAGCTTGATCTGGCAAGTCGTGCAGTGGGCCATAGCTTTTTCCCAGCGCATTTGTGGGAGTGGTGGAGGCAATTATCAGCATTGGTCGCGAATCGTGATATGCCTGTGCAATAGGTGTAAGTGCGTTGGTTAGGCCCGGCCCGCTAATCAGTACGCACACGCCGGGTTTGCCGGTAACAACAGACCATCCATCGGCCATGAAACCCGCACCTTGTTCGTGGCGAGGGGAGATGGCTCGAACGCCCGAGCGATGTAGGCCGCGATACAGCTCGATGTTGTGCACTCCGGGGATGCCGAACACCGTTTCGACGCCGTATTCGCGCGTGAGCAGATCAATAATCGCTTCACCAACTCGAAGCTGGTCACTCACGACGCTATTTTGCTTTCGCTACTAAGGATTCGGCCATTGTGCGTATTGTTTCGCACGCTTGGCGCAGTACTTGCGCCTCGACTGTGAGGGCAATGCGGACATGTCCGGCCCCGCCTTTACCAAAGCTCTCGCCGGGCATGACGCCGATGTTGTGATCGTCCAACAATTTCCAAGCAAATTCTTCGCCGGAAAGTTTGGTGGCACGAACGTCGACCATCACAAACATTCCTCCTTCGGGCATGCGAGCCGAAACAGCAGTAGAGCCATTGATTGCCTCAACGAGTACTTGCGCTCGCTCGCGGTAAGCAACTCGCATGCGTTGCACCTCATCATGTTGCTCGGTCAGTGCAACCACCAGCGCATCTTCGATGAACGGCTGCGAACCGAACAACATTGCTTCTGCCACAAGCACCAAGCGTGGCGTTACCTCTGCGGGGCATGCAACCCATCCTGCACGAAAGCCTGGCAGTGCGTGAGATTTCGAAATTGATGAGACAGCGAGGGTGCGGTGTCGTAATTGCTTTCGATCGAACGGCGAGCAAAATGGCGCGTCGTAAGTCATGTCGGCGTACACCTCATCGCAAATAATCCAGAGATCATGTCGTTCGCAGACATCTCCGATTGCGTCTATTTCTTGTTCCGAAAGAACTGCACCGGTTGGGTTGCTTGGGGTGTTCAACAGCAATACACGCGATCGGGGAGTAATTGCTTGTTCGATGGCCTCAGCCGTTACGTGAAAACTGTTTTCTGGCGACGTGGGAACTGGAACGAACGTTGCGCCCGATGCGGCTACAAGGCCTTCATAGGTTGCGTAGTAAGGGTCTGGAACAAGGACTTCATCGCCGCTCTGGACCAAGGTGTACAGCGCGGTGCACAAGCCATTTTGCGTGCCAGCCGTGTACAGCACTTCTTCGGGCGTGACTACATTGCCCGATCGTTTGCTGAGGTGTCGAGCAATCGCTTTGAGCGCTTCGGGTTCGCCTTGTCCGGCTGCATATTTGGTTCGTCCTGCGCGCATAGACGAAATCGCTTGATCAATTACTTTTGCCGGCGGCGGCAAATCGGGCTCTCCAATGGACAACATGATTACTTGCTGTCCAAGGCTTGATCGACGCAAACCCTCGTTGTGAACGGCCCACTTCGCGGCTCCGAGGCCAGCCAAACGATCGGATATTGGAGCGAATCTCATCAGGGTTTACAGCGTAGATGAATTGATCCAATTCAATGCAATGAAACTAGGTTCGTAAGACAAAATCTGTGTACATGCAAAAGGGAGCACAATGAAAATCGGCTTTGTTGGTGTCGGGAATATTGGTCATCATTTGGCCGCGAGTCTGGTGCGTGAAGGTTTTTCGGTAACGGTTTTTGATCTAGATAAAGCTGCGGTCGATCGGTTAGTGGCGCTTGGTGCGAGTGCCGCAGATTCGCCACGCGATGTTGCATTGGCAAGCGAAACGGTGTTTACCTGCCTTCCTTCCGTGAAGGCGATCACCGAGGTGGTATCTGGCGCCAACGGTTTAGTACACGGTTTCCGTGCGGGTGGAACGTGGGTAGATATGAGCACCAACGATTTGCATGAATTGCAACGATTGGCAGCCATGCTCGCCGAGAAGGGCGTGACCACGTTGGAAGCCCCGGTAACAGGCGGTGCGCACAATGCCGAATCCGCAACAATCACCATCTTGGTTGGCGGAGATGAGGACATCTATCGCAAACACACCGCCGCTTTTGCGGCAATGGGCGGACGAGTTTTCTACCTGGGCGAACTAGGCAAGGCAGCAATCATCAAAGTGATCACGAACATGCTTGCGTTCATTCAT
>Ga0208087_1000013_pt1 | contig 27916 bp, 32 predicted proteins | sample LakMenEpi29Oct10_FD_150745 | JGI IMG/M metagenome (GOLD analysis project Ga0208087, IMG submission 150745) | Freshwater microbial communities from Lake Mendota, WI - 29OCT2010 deep hole epilimnion (SPAdes) | ecosystem: Environmental > Aquatic > Freshwater > Lake > Epilimnion/Euphotic zone ... | reverse complement strand
GCGCACCAACCGCTTCGGCAAAGGTTTTTGCCTCGGCGTCATCATTGAATGGCGCAATCACCACCAATTCGTCCAATGACATTGCCGCCGCAACAGCGTCGCCCTCCACGGTTGCCCGACAATCTGAAAGCAGAACCGTGATCCGTCGTGATGCCCTACTTCGTTGCAATTGTTGATGTGCAGTTTGTAGCGCCTGTGCAAGATCCGTTGTACCGAAGCCGCGCAATGAAAGCACTGTGTTCACCACGTCGTCGCTCGACCTGTGTGTGTTCTGAGATTTAGCAACAACAACGTCGTTGCCAAAAACAAGCACGCTGTAGTCATTTGGCTCGCGTGCCGCAACTGCCGCCGCAGCCATTGCAGAAGTCGCTAACGGTTTACCGCCCATCGACCCGCTTCGATCCACGACCACGCTGATTGCTGTGCCGGGTTTAATCCAACCCCTCACTCGCAGTTCATCGGCATCGAAAGACCCAAGCGTTCGAAGTTCATTCAGCGCGTCCAGGCTTGCATCGATATCAATGTCGCCAGCATCTGGCTGAAATCTGCGCAGCGCCATCTTGCCCACGCCGCGTGGAGTCTTTGCACCTGTTCGCGCAAGCTCAATCATGATTCTTCCCGCAAGCCGACGGGCCAAGTTGCGAAGCGCTGGGTCGGTTGCAGCAGTGAGATCAGCAAGCATGGAAAGCGTTTCGTCGGGTGAGTTTTGCATGGCTTCGTCAAAAGCTGCTTCGTCTAGTTGCCCCACCTCGGGCGAAATTTGTTCGAAGCCGCCGTGCTTTGCGAGGTCTTGTCGAGAAACAGATTTCTTGTCTGCTTCCTGCGCGGCCTGTTCGGCTCGCGCTCCCTCTTTTACGAGTGGGAGTTGGTTGCCCCAGTCGGGGCGCCAGCTTTTCCCGAGTCGCGTTCACCTTCCACGCGGCCAAACACATCGCCCCAAATCTCAACAACGATCTCTTCTGCGCTTCGCACGCTGCCCTCGCGCACACGAACGCGGCCGGTGAGCGCGACAAGGGCGCTATCTACGCCAATGCTCGGGGTGGTGATTGGCGCACCACGAACTTGCGAAAGGCTGGCGGCAACTAGCGCGGCGTCGATTGCGCCTCGAATGGATGAACCGAAACGCAAGTCGGCATGACTTCTCGTGCGCCTCACCACCTCAACAATTTTTCCAACCCATTCCTCGTTCGGCATCTCACCCGCATTGGCTGCAAGTAGATGACGAGAGACGATTGCCATTTCCTCTTCGGAGGACTGATACGTCATCGCAATACGACACACTCGGTCGTATACCGCACTTGAAATGCGTGCGGTGCCAACCGCGTCAAATGGGTTCATTGCCGCAACCAACCTGAAGCCTGGGGCGCTTTCAACAACCCCAAGTCGTGGGACTGTAATGTTGCCTTCGCTCATGACGGTGATCAACACGTTCAGTGTTTCTTCGGGAATGCGATTGATCTCTTCAACATAAAGAAGTGATCCCTCGCGCAATGCAGTAACCAGCGGCCCATCCACAAACACTGATGGTTGATAGCCATCAACCATGACGCGAGCAGGATCGAAGTGTCCGACAAGGCGAGCTGGTGTCAGTTCTGCGTTGCCCTCCACAAACGCGAAGCCCATTCCCATCGCGCCAGCCATGCTGCGCAACAGCGTTGACTTACCCGTTCCAGGAGGGCCTTCGAGCAAGATGTGGCGGCCCGCGATGAGCGCGGCCACCAGCAACTCCCGTTCGCGTTTGCGACCGACTACATCGTTGCCGATTGAACGCAATATCTCGCTTGTAGGGCGAAGATCAGCCATATTTGATGACGCCACGGATATTTTCTCCGTCGCGCATCGCGCGGTATCCCTCGTTGATGTCATTCAACGAATACTCCTGCGTTACCAATCCGTCCAAATCAAGTTGGCCTTCGCGGTACAAGCCGAGCAACTTAGGAATGTCTGAGCGTGGGTTACCAGAACCGAACAACGATCCAACCAATTGTTTTTCCATCAGTGTGAGATCGAGCAGGCTCATTGATGCGCCGTACTCCATTGCTGGGTGAATGTTGGTAACTACTACGCGGCCACGCTTTGCGGTGAGCGCCATTGCTTCACCAATCAATGCGCTGTTGCCAACACCCATGGTCATGATCACTTTGTTAGCCATGGTGCCCCAAGTGATTTCCTGCAGCAGTGGCAAGGCTTCGGCCATCGAGTTGGCAGTGTGTGTTGCACCAAACTCCATTGCCTTTTCACGCTTGAACTCGATTGGATCAACTGCGACAATTCGCTTTGCACCAGCGATGCGAGCGCCCTGGATTGCGTTTGCTCCGATTCCACCAACTCCAACGACAACTACCGTGTCGCCGGGTCCAACCTCGGCTGCGTAAACGCTTGAACCCCAGCCAGTGACTACGCCGCAACCAAGCAGACATGCACGATCAAGAGGAACATCTTTTTCAATCTTGATGCAGCTGGCCTCGTGCACAACCGTGTGTTCAGCGAAGGTTCCAAGCAAGCACATAATGCCCAGATCCTTGCCGTCTTTATGGTGACGAGATGTCTGGTCACCAATTTGCTTACCAGTTGACAGGTATGCACCGAGATCGCACAAGTTTTGATGACCAGTTGAGCAACTGACACATCGACCACATGACGGGATAAAACCAAACACCACGTGATCGCCCGGTGCCAACCAACTGACATTGGAGCCAACTTGTTGCACTACTCCCGCGCCTTCGTGGCCACCAATGATCGGCAACTCAAACGGCAAATCTCCCGTCACCAAGTGCTCGTCCGAGTGGCACATGCCGGAGGCGGCAAGTTTGACCAACACTTCGTTCGGGCCCGGCGCATCAAGTTCAATTTCCTCAACCGACCATGGTGCATTCAATTCCCACAACACCGCTGCCTTTGTCTTCATGATGTCCCCCTCGTTCGATTGCCCCAAAAGCACGATGCCCTCGGAGTCACGGCTCTTATTGTTGCCGAGTACCTCACCCTGACGCTAGCCAGACCGCCGAACCCTGAGTATTGTGTGTATCCATGAACCCAGACGCGCCTTCTACGAGCGAAAACTACGAAGCTCCAGCAGCCGGCCAAAATGCCACCGCTGTTGTTTCCACCCTTCGCCCACTTGCCGACGAACTGTTGATCGAAGAGATCTCCATCGATGGCATGTGCGGCGTGTACTGATCCGTAACTGCTCAATGACTATTTCCCTGCAGTCGTCTTGTGAACTGCATCCCCAAGTTGCCTTACGCCCAGAGCCGTTCGGTGCACTTGCCTATCACTACGGCAATCGCCGGCTGATTTTTCTCAAACACCCCGACGTGGTTTCGGTAGTGAAGACCATGTCCGAACACGAAACACTCGAGCGAGCATTGGAAGCAAACGAAGTAGACCCATCGCGCTGGCCAAGTTTTGTCAGCGCACTCGACTCGCTTGCAGCATCGGACATTATTCGTGTCCGCTAAAGCACTCACCGAGCAGTTGAAGGGCGGGCTTGATGCCCCCATTTGCTTGACATGGGAATTGACTTACGCCTGCAACCTGCAGTGCGTTCATTGTTTATCAAGTAGCGGCCGTCGCGACCCACGCGAACTCGACACTGGACAAGTAAAGAACGTCCTCGATCAACTTCGGGACTTGCAGGTTTTCTACATCAACATTGGTGGCGGCGAGCCAATGATCCGCAAAGACTTTTTCGAAATTCTTGAGCATGCAGAGTCAAATGGCATCGGTGTGAAGTTTTCGACGAACGGAACGTACATCACCGCCGAAAATGCGAAGCGCATGGCGGCAATGAACTACCTCGATATTCAAATAAGCCTGGATGGCGTCGACGCCAAAACCAATGATGCCGTTCGCGGCGAAGGTTCGTATGCGGCATCCATTGCAGCAATGAACTTTTTGCGCGATGCGAATTTTGGGCAGTTCAAGATTTCTGTTGTGATGACCCGACACAACGTCGACCAACTTGATGCATTCAAGGCGCTGGCCGACGAATACGGTGCGCAATTACGAATAACGCGCTTACGCCCATCGGGCCGTGGCGCCGACACGTGGGACGAGCTGCACACTACGCAAGCACAACAGCGACAGATTTATTCTTGGTTGTCGCAAGCCGGCGACAATGTGTTGACAGGAGATTCGTTCTTCCATCTCAATGCATTGGGTGAATCACTTCCCGGCCTCAATTTGTGTGGTGCTGGTCGCGTTGTTTGTCTGATCGACCCGATTGGCGATGTGTATGCGTGCCCGTTTGTTATTCACGATCAGTTCAAGGCGGGCTCGGTGCTCTCCGAAGGCGGATTTGCAAAGGTGTGGAAGTCGAGCGACTTGTTCTTGTCGCTGCGCGAACCCGAATCGGCCGGGGCGTGTGCATCATGCGACAGTTACGACCCATGCCAGGGTGGCTGCATGGCTGCGAAATTCTTTACCGGCCTCCCACTGGACGGGCCAGACCCAGAGTGCGTGAAGGGTCATGGCGAGGAACTACTGAAGATTGCAAAACTCAACATCATTCCCAAACCGTCAATGGATCATTCTCGGTCGATCAAAGTGAGGGTCAATGTCTGACGTCAATCCAGTGCTCATCGCGGGTGCGCTCATCGTGTCTTATTTTCTCGGCACAATTCCAAGTGCACTTATTGTTTCAAAGCGTGGCGGCATCGATGTCACCGCCGCAGGCTCGGGCAACCCCGGCACATCCAATGTCGTTCGTCTTCTCGGTTGGAAGTACGGACTCGTGGTGTTTGTCGCCGATGTTCTGAAGGGTTCACTGGCAGTTGGCATTGGTGGATGGGTCGCTGGTGAACGAGTTTCATTTTTCGCTTATGCCTGTGGTTATGCAGCCGTAATTGGACATACATTCCCTGTCACAAGAAAATTTCACGGTGGTAAAGGCGTTGCCACAGGTGGCGGCGCAATGTATGTCTTGTATCCGTGGATGAGCTTGGTGCTCTGCACATCGTGGTTCGTACTTCGTAAAGCCACCGGCAAGTCGGCTGTGGCTTCGTTGATCATCACCATTGCCGTACCTATATATGTCGTGTTCATTCGCCAAGTGCTGTGGGAAGACTTTGCTGCACTTGGGCTTGTCGTACTAATCATTCTGCGCCACATACCTAACATCAAGCGGCTTCGTAATAAAGAAGAAAACGCGGCATAGCGCAACTATCCACATGCCCCCCTACATCAACGAATTCTTCGACTGGCTGAAGGATTTTTCCTCGTCGCCCTGGTTCTATTTGATTATTTTTGTAATCGCGGTGTTTGACTCGGTACTACCAGTGGTTCCAAGCGAAACATTGGTCATCATCGGTGGAGTTGCAGCAGGTTCTGGGTCATTGTCAATCACATTGGTGGTGTTGTGCGCTGCTAGCGGCGCATTTATCGGCGACAACATGTCGTACTTGCTGGGGCGCGAAGCAAGTGACGCCATAACCCGGCGCTACACCAAAACTGAACGGGGCAAACATCGACTGGAGACAGTCATTCACCAAATTCACGAGCGTGGTGGACTGTTACTCATCACCGCGCGGTTTATTCCGGGCGGACGCACAGTCCTCACCCTTGCCTGCGGAATTACACGCCAAGAGCGCAAATGGTTTGTGCAATGGGCAGCTGCGGCTGCGTGCATCTGGGCCTTATATGCATCCTTGCTTGGCTTCATTGGCGGCAAAACCTTCGAAGACAACCACACACTGGCTTTCGGTGTCGCCTTTACCACCGCCATTTCCGCAACCCTGCTTATCGAATTGGTGCGCATGGCGCGTAAGAAATTGCGGTCACGCGCCTCGTAGCCTGATCGCGTGGCCGAAAAACACGCGCTCGCATCAATTGCATCGACGGACATCACCGCGCGCGATTTCACCGTTGTTGCGGTACCTCTTGGTTCGTGCGAACAACACGGCCCACACTTGCCGCTTGGAACCGACTCGATCATTGCCGAATACCTCTGCCAAGAACTGGCGTCTCAAATGGACCTAATCGTTGTCGCGCCAACCATTGCAATCTCTGCCAGCGGCGAACATGCAGGGTTTACTGGAACGCTGTCAATAGGCACCGAAGCACTGTCAACGGTGCTGATCGAACTTGTGCGCTCGGCCGACTGGGCGGACGCCGTGATATTTGTCAATGGCCACGGCGGAAATGCAGAGGCCGTTACACGTGCATTACGCACAGCGAAACTGGAAGGGCGCAAAGCGTTTGCGTGGTGGCCCTCTCTTCCAGATGCCGATGCTCACGCGGGTTTCGCAGAAACTTCAATGATGTTGGCGATAGCGCCACATCTCGTTGATATGTCGCGTGCACAAAAAGGAAACACGGCCTCGCTTGCCGAACTCGCACCGGTGCTTCGTGCCGAAGGAGTCATTGGCGTTAGCGCCAACGGCATCCTCGGCGACCCGCGCGATGCAAATGCACAAAAGGGTTTTGATTATCTCAATCAACTTCGACAGTCGCTCTCCGAATTCGTTTTGGAGCACTGCGTCCTAGCGGTTAACCCATGAGCACAAGCCGATTCATCGTTGATCCGTCGTGGAGACGGCCTGCAAGAGGCAAGACCGTCTTTGCGGGGTCCCCCATCAAGTTGTTCTCACTAAGTGCCGAAGGAAAAGCAATTGTCGAAGCAATCGAGCACGGGCAGTTGCTTCCCGATGGACACGAACCACTTACCTCGCGCTTGCTTGATGCTGGCGCAATTCATCCTCTGGTGATGCCTGGTGACGAATGCACCTTCAATGCGCTCGACGTAACCGTTGTCATTCCTGCATTGGTTCGAAATGAAAACGACAGTCGATTACTACAGCAACTTGTGGAATCGTGTTCCTTCGTGGCCGCAGTCATTGTGGTCGACGACTGCTCCCCCGTATTGCTACCCCCTCTTCCATCGGCTCGGGTAATTCGCGCTGATTTGGCTGGCGGCCCAGGCGCAGCGCGCAATATCGGCTTGCAGTTGGTGGCAACACCGCTAGTTGCATTTATCGATCTAGATGTGTCGATTACTCCGGAAACCGTCAATGAAATGCTGGCCTACTTCAATGCGCAGCGCGTTGGCCTAGTTGCACCTCGCGTGTGCTCCAAGCCGGGTGCAGACATCATCGCGCAGTACGAAACTGCGCGTTCGCCTTTGGACTTGGGCACAGTCGAGGCACGCGTTCGCTCCGGCACTCGTGTGAGCTACGTGCCAAGCGCAATGTGGCTTTGCCGAACCTCTGCACTTCGTGAAATTCACGGCTTTGATGCTTCGCTCAATGTTGGTGAGGATGTCGATGCTGTATGGCGTCTCGACAAAGCAGGATGGCAATGTCGTTATCAGCCCAACGCATCGTGCACGCACGAGCCGCGTAAGTCGCTTCAGAACCTCGTCAGTCAACGAATTTCTTACGGCACGTCTGCGGCCACACTTGCTAAGAAGCATCGTGGCGCGTTGTCGCCAGTCCGAGTGAGCGGATTTAGCGCGGTGATTTGGACACTGATCGCCGCTGGCTTCCCAGGCATCAGCGCACTTGTTGGTTTTGGAACCGTGGTTGCACTTGCGCGAAAGCTTCGTAACACACCAGATGCGCCGCGTGAAGCACTGCGACTTGCCGGATTAGGAAATTTGCATGCTGGACGATCAATCGCTTCGGCAATTACACGAGTGTGGTGGCCACTCGCTGTTTTGCTTGCGCTGGTATCACGACGCGCAAGAGTGGTACTTCTTGCTTCCGCCGTTATTCCTTCAATGTACGAGTGGTGGAAAAATCGACCAAGTATCGACCCACTTCGTTACACCGCGCTTCGGGCATTAGACGATGGCGCGTACGGCGTTGGTGTTTGGAAAGGTGTGCTGCGCGAAAAAAGCGCCGACGCGCTTATCCCTGATCTGACGTCGTGGCCAAAGAGCGCGCGCTGAAGTTATTGCACTCCTCGCACACATCTTCAGGAATAACTCCCGCGCGCATCAACCAACCGAACATGATGCAACCCAAGCACACGGCAAATGCCGACTCTAAAAATGCGGCACCAACAAGGCCTGCAATAACAACTCGCGCAGCAGTATCTGCACCTGACAACATCAATACAGATGCGACGATTGAGAACGTTGCACCAACTCCCTGAGCAAATCGTTTGGGTGGGCCTGCAACAAAACGATGCTGCACCTTGATGCGCGGTGTGATCACCTGCGTTGCTATTCGGCCTAGAGGACTAAATTTCGGTCCACTTAATACTCGTGCGACGAACCCGTACGTGAGGGGAACAAGAATCCAACCATTTCCAGTGGCGACAAAAAGCGCCCCCATCACTACTGCGCCCGCGGCAACAATTCGCGCAGATGTTTCATTGACAGGATTGGGGAAACCAAAGAACGAAGCCATGGCTTCCAGCCTATGAGCCGATTGTTGACTTAACAAGTCGGGTTTTAGAACGGGCCCAGAATCGGTCAGATACCGTCAAGAGCAATGACTTTGAAACTCACCGTTCAGCGCCGGGCATGGCTTGACCACGTGCGTTCTACTGCCGATGCCGCCGGCCAAATGGTGCCAGTTGTCAAAGGCAATGGATACGGATTTGGTCGACCCATATTGGTCGAGCAGGCAGTTGCGCTTGGACACGAAATTGCAGTGGGTACGGCGTACGAAGCGCGTGATGTTCCGTCCACGCACACACCGATCGTGCTCACCCCCATTGGGATCGACCTCCCAACTACTCTGCCCAGCAACTCGGTGCTCACCGTTGGCTCGATTGAACACGTAACGACATTGCGAAACGCGGGATGGACCGGCCGCGTCATGGTCAAATTGTTGTCGTCAGTGAAACGCTATGGAGTGTCACCTGCAGAGCTTGACGAACTCACCCATTGCATAGCCGATGCTCACATGCAGCACTACGGATGGTCCTTGCACCTTCCACTCGACGGAGACACGACGCAACACCTTGCTGAGGCCTCTCAATGGATTGCACAACTTCCCCAGCACTTGCCTTTACACATCAGCCACTTGGGCCCCGACTCGATCTCTGCACTGCGGGCAGCGCACCCAACACAAACGATTGTTGCTCGTTTAGGCACCACGTTGTGGTTGGGCGATAAATCAAACATGCATCTCGCTGCCGATGTGCTTGCAGTACATCACGTCACCGGTGGCACGGCTGGCTACCGCAACACGGCAATAACTACCGAAGGTGCGATCGTGGTCATTGGTGCCGGCACAGCGCATGGCGTGACGCCACTTGCACACAATGCAAGCCCTTTCCACTTTGGTCGTCAACGCATGCAGTTGCTCGAACCATCCCACATGCACACGAGCATGCTGTTCGTTCCCGCTGGAAACCCTTGCCCTGCAGTAGGTGACGTTGTCGATGTGCAGCAGCCATTGACGCGAGTTTTTGTAGACACCATTACCTGGAGTTAGTGGTGTCTACGCGAACGCCAACCCTTGATGTGGCGCGCGCGATTGCGCTCATCGGCGTCGTCGTCATGAATTACCACGCTTACCTGAACCCCAAAACGGCATACTTTCAAGTTTCACCGTCCATTTGGGATAGAGCGTTTAACCCACTCTCAGGGATTTTGACGTCGCGCTTTGCAGCGGCCTTCGTGCTGATTGCAGGTATCGGCGTAAGCCTGATGACCAATCGCGTGCGCGAAGCCGGCGATGTTCAGTCGATTCATGCATCTCGTCTTGTGCTACTTCGCCGCGGGTTCTTGCTCTACGTCGTTGGATATGGCTTGCAGTGGATATGGCCCGGAACAATCCTGTTCTACTACGGAGCATTTTTCATGCTTGCTTCATTTATTGTGGCCAAGCGATCACAGGTGCTTGTTGCCATTGCAGCATTGTGCGTGGCAATTGCTGCGGCAGTCTCGGCTTGGCGTGCAAACGAAATGCTCGCTGGCAACCTCACCTCCTGGTTGTCCCCCAACCCCAACACGCCACGCAACTTGCTCATTCGTACGTTTCTTGATTACACACACCCCGTTTTTCCTTGGTTCGCATTTTTCTGCGTCGGAATGATCCTCGGCCGATCGTGGGGCCGTTTTGCGCTGTATCGAATGCGGCTACTTGGTGTTTCACTCGCGGTATTAGTGACTGCACATGGATTACGTGCAGTACTCACACCAGAAAGTACGACAACCACTTCGCAGCACTTACGCAGAGTAATTGTTTCTACCCAACCATTCGATCGCGGCGCGTTGTACTTCGTCGGCACGTTGGCGACCGTATTGTGCGCGCTTGCATGCATTTCATGGATTGTTGAATCTGCGCCAACGCATTGGTTCACCGAATGGCTTGCTCGGGCGGGCCAAATGTCGCTCTCGATCTACCTGGCGCACGTTGTGTTCTTCAATCTTGTTGTCAATCGCCTGCACTGGGTGCGTTCAACCGGCCTCGACACTTCGCTTGCTTTGAGCCTTGCGTTTTACGTTGTCGCATTAACAACCGCTTCGTGGTGGGTGGCTCGTTATGGTCGGGGCCCAGCCGAACGTGCTTACCGATTCTTTGGTGGATGACATGCCAGACCGTTGGCACCCACAATTAGCAGAAGAGATCGCAAAACCATATTGGCTGCAACTGCAGCACTTTGTTCACAGCGAACGTGAGCAGCACACGGTGTTTCCTCCGGCAGACAAAGTGTTTGCGGCACTACAACTAACGCCATTTAACGATGTGCGCGTCGTTATTCTCGGCCAAGATCCCTATCACGGCGAAGGTCAGGCGCACGGCTTGGCGTTCTCGGTGCAAGACGGCGTTGCTATCCCGCCATCCTTGCGCAACATCTTCAAAGAGTTGCATCTAGATCTTGGAATCGAGCCCTCGCCAAGTGGCAACTTGCAACATTGGGCGCAACAGGGCGTGCTGCTGTTGAACACCACGCTCACGGTTCGCAGTGGAATGGCCGGGTCCCACCAAGGCCGCGGGTGGGAGATCTTTACCGACGCAGTAATCAGCTTGCTCGACTCAAGAACTGAACCAATTGTCTTTGTTCTTTGGGGAGCGCATGCACAAGAGAAGCAGATTTTGATTCAGTCGGTACGACACACAGTGATCACATCGTCCCACCCTTCGCCGCTATCGGCGCACCGTGGGTTTTTAGGGTCTCGCCCATTTTCAGCGATTAACTCCGCGTTGATCAACCATGGAAGTACAGCCATTGATTGGCAGCTACCAAACCGCCTAAATCGTGCGTAACCTTTGTGCACTGACAGTGCAAAAAGATTAGGTTGGGTTCATGGGAACAGTACGGCGAAGTGTGTTTATCGATTGCGATGCCGACTCTGTGTGGAGTTTTGTTGGCGCACCAGAGCGACTGCACGAATGGTTCCCCATTACGGCGTGCAAAGTCGAGGGGAACAAGCGTTGGATCACGTTGGCGGCCGGCATTGTTTTTGAAGAAGACATCGTCACTCTCGACCACGACCTACGCCGATTTCAATACAAGATTGTCAATAATCCGCTCATCACTTTCCATCTTGGAACTGTGGACGTGATTGCTGATGGCCCGAATCGCTGCATGCTCATGTACTCCACCGACATGGAGCCCGAGGTGTTGGCACTTCCAATTGGTGGAGCCGCGGGCGTTGGATTAGCAAAAGTAAAAGAAATGTTTGACAGGAAATAACTATGGGGCGCAAAATTCTGTTTATCACGACCGATCAGCAGCGTTACGACGCATTGGGCTGCAACGGTGGAACAGTCGCAAACACACCCGTCATTGATTCGCTCAGCAAATCAGGCATCACTTTCGACCGAGCCCATCCACAAAACGTTGTTTGCATGCCGTCTCGAAGCACCATGCTCACGGGACAACATGTCAGCACACATGGTGTTTGGATGAATGGTGTTCCACTACCGCAGGACGCGCCAAGCATTGCGACAGATTTGCGGAACGCCGGCTACTCCACCGCACTCATTGGTAAAGCGCACTTCGAGCCACTGCTCGATCCATTTCTTCGCTTCACCGAAAACCGCCTTGCGGGAGAAAAACTGTTCACCGATAACCCGAACGATCCGCACCGCGGCTTCGACCACATGGAACTTGCTACGCATGGCGCAGCCGGCAACTTGCACTACTCGCAATACATCCGTGAGAATCACCCAGAACAAGCCGCTAACTACTATCGCGTGCTCGATAACGAGTTACAAGTAAACGCACAGGGTGGCGGCGATTCAGGCGCACCACAGGTGCACGTCAACAACATCCCGCGCGAGTGGTATCACACGGAATGGGTTGCTCAACGCACGATTGCGTGGTTGCAATCGTTGCCCGACGACCAGGATTGGTTCTGCTGGATGAGTTTTCCTGATCCGCACCACCCGTGGGACCCACCGGCAAGCGAGATGCACCGTGTGCGTTGGCAAGATCTGGATCTTCCTGAGGGATACATTGCAAACCCCGCCACCCGCGAGGCAGTACTGGATGACAAGTTGCGCCATTGGCGCGGATGGTACGACGGAACCTTCGTTTCTAATTACGAGGCGCCTGCAAAGTGGGTTCCCGCAACACTTACTACCGATCAAGTGCGCGAAGTCAATGCGTACACGCATGTTGAAAATGAGCTCATCGACGAAGCCATCGGCACCGTGATGAAAGCAATCGATTCGCGTGGCTGGGGCAACGATGTCGACGTGTTGTACACCACAGATCACGGCGAATTTCAGGGCGACTTTGGTTTGCTATTCAAAGGCCCGTATCACGTCGATGCACTCATGCGCCTGCCGCTTATCTGGCGCCCGGCACCCAATGCGGCAGTTGCGCCTGCCCGAGTTGCCGCGCCTGTTGGCCTTGTCTCGCTTGCCGCAACATTTGCTCATATTGCAGGCCTGCCACAACCAACATATGTAGAGGCACCGCGCTTACCGCAAAACGATACTGAAGCAACAGTGCTTGGTCATGAGCGCGTGCTGACGGAGTGGGACAGTGTGTTGTTTGGAAAGATCGTGCACCTTCGAACTATCTGCCGTGACAATTGGGTGTGCACTGCGGCGTTGCCAGGATCGCTCAACACGACCGGTGACGGCGAACTGTACGACCTGACCCACGACCCACTGCAACACGTAAATCGATGGGACGACCCAGCAGCACGCGCTATGCGCGACGATTTGCTATCCGACATGTGGGCAAACTTGCCGAAAACTGTTCTTCCGCTTCGAACGATGGACGCGCCAGTTTAAATCTGTTGTTTACAGCGCAGGAATTTGTTGCGTGATGCAGTGAATGCCACCGCCGCCGTAGGCAAGTATCCCCCCGATATCAAGCCCAACAACTTCGCGATCGGGAATGAACTCTCCGATCAGTGCCAATACATCATCGTCGGCAGCGTGGCCACAGACGGGAACGATGACTGCGCCATTCACTAAGTAAAAGTTGAGGTACGGCACCTGCACCGTTTTGCCCCCGAATTGAACAACGGGCAAAACAGGCACCTCTTTGATCACCAAGTTGTGCTGTTCGGCAATGCGTCGATTCTCGGCAAGCAGGTCGAAGTCTGGCGTGGACGGGTCATCACAACCTTGCAACACGATTGTTTGCGGCGCAACAAAACATGCGACATTGTCAACATGGCCGTCAGTGTCGTCGTCCATTGATAAGCCGTGTGGCAGCCAAACAATCTCGTTTGCTCCTAACTCTTGCCGCAACATGGATGCAATCGCTTCTTTTGACAGCGTCGGATTGCGGTTCGGGTTGAGAAGGCACTGCTCCGTAGTTGCAAGCACGCCCTCGCCATCCACAGTTATTGACCCACCTTCAAAAACCATGTTGATGTCGCGCACTTCGTGGCCCGCCAAGTGCGCCCACTTTTTTGCAACAGCAGCATCTTTGTCAAAAGGTGGAAATTTCTCGCCCCACCCGTTGAAAATCCAGTTGCCGGCAATTCGCTTGTCACCATCGAACACATAGATCGGCCCAGAGTCACGGAACCATGAGTCGTCAATGGGCAGCGCAACAACATCAACCGTGTCACCGCACAGCAGCTTGGCGCGCTCAACGTCTGTCTCGTTAGCGATCATGGTTACCGGTTCGAAAGCAGAGATCGTTCGAGCAAGTGCGGCGTGCGCCATGCGTGCGTCACCCATCCGGTCGTTATACAGATCTGCCCGAGAAGGCCAACAAATAACCGTTCGCTCATGACGAGCAAACTCGCCTGGCATTTTCATGCAATGTCACCGTCAAGCGTCACGAGTGGAAAGTACAACTCGGGACGACGATCGCGGAATAAGCCCCATGCATTACGCATCGTTCGCAATTGATCACGATCAAAGGATGCAATCAAAACGGTCTCTTCTTCACGATTTGCCTCTGCAACTTTCGCGCCAGTGGCATCGGCAATAAACGACGAGCCATAGAACGTGATCTCGTTATTTACACCCACCTCAAGACCGGTGCGATTTGCTGCAACAAGCGGCATCACATTGGCGCCGGCATGCCCTTGCATCACCCGTTGCCAATGCCCCGATGAGTCCCACGATGGGTTTGGCGGCTCGCTTCCAATCGCCGTCGGATAGAGCAACACTTCGGCACCGAGTAATGCCATTGAGCGGGCCGTCTCGGGAAACCATTGATCCCAACAAATGCCAACACCGATTACACCATGCATTGTCTCCCACACTCGGAAGCCTGTGTCCCCCGGGCTGAAGTAATACTTTTCGGTATAGCCAGGACCATCAGGAATGTGGCTCTTGCGATATATGCCAAGCATCGAGCCGTCTGCATCAACAATGGCAACCGTATTGAACAGCACATTGTTGGAGCGTTCGAACACACTGATTGGCAAAACCACCGAAAGTTCTTGGGCAACTTGTTGAAAGTGAGCAATTGTCGGATGGCCATCGATGGGCCGCGCACGCTCCAAATCCTCGACGCGTTGGTCTTTGCAGAAGTAATGACTTTCAAACAATTCTGGAATCAAAATGATTTGAGCACCTTGCTTGGCCGCCGCGCGTACAAGTCGCTCGGCGGTTGCAACATTTGTAGCCACATCATCGGCCATCGACATTTGAATCGCGGCAACCGTCATTGTTGTCATGTCACGCCCTTCTCTCGACTTGTTGTCAGCCCAGCGCGGCAGTAATTGCAGCAATTACTTCGGGGGCGTTTGGTTCGGTCTTCGGATGGAAGCGAGCAACAACTTTGCCGTTGCGATCTACAACGAACTTCTCAAAGTTCCAGCGGATGTCGCCTGCGTAGCCTTCTGCGTCCTGCGTATCAACCAAGGCGCTATACAGCGGGTGGCGAGCATCACCATTGACGTCCACCTTTTCGCTCATCGGGAAATCAATTCCGTATGTTGTGGAGCAAAATTCCTCAATTTCGGCGGCAGTACCTGGTTCCTGGCCCATGAATTGATTGCACGGAACCCCAATCACAGTAAAACCCTTTGCCGCCAAGTCGGTTTGCAGAGATTGCAGTGCCGTGTACTGCGGGGTGAGCCCACATTTTGATGCCACATTCACTACGAGAGCAACTTTGCCTTGCGCGTCGGAAAGCGGGCTACCCGAACCTGATAGTCGAGAGATTGGTGTTTCATAGATTGACATTGTGCGCTCCTTGGCATTGTGCGGCGCGTTCGCGCTTGAGGTTTGATGGTAACGGAATGCAGAGCACCTGCTACACAAGATGCATGGCAAATAGCTTTGACGCGTCGTACTACAAACGCTTTTACTCCAGCACCCCGGTGCACAGCCGCAAGAAAGTTGCCTTGCTTGCAGGCGCCGTGCACAACATGTGCGCATGGTGGGATGTTCCCGTTCGGTCCGTTCTCGATGTTGGTGCAGGGCTTGGGTACTGGCGCGATTGGTATGCAACAAACCATCCCAAGGTGCGTCGTTTATCTGTAGATATCAGCGAGCATGCCTGCGAGAAGTACGACCACGAACAACGCGACATCTCGAAGTGGGCTCCCGAACGCAAATTCGATCTGGTTGTTTGCCATGGAGTGCTGCAATACCCAACGGCCAAAGACGCCGATGCTGCAATCAAGAACTTGGCTAAAGCAACGCGAAATGTTTTGTACCTGGAGGTGCCAACCGCTTCAGACTTGCGCAATGTCGTTGACAAAAAGGCGACAGACCTTAATGTTCACGCGCGAAGCGGTGATTGGTATCGAAAGCGACTAGAAAAATACTTCGTGCAGGCGGGTGCTGGTTTGTGGGTAGCGCGTTCGAGCGATGCTCTGCTCTACGAATTAGAGCGCACTAAAAAGTAACAGGCGTTATTTACGCTTGTTGATTGCCGCCCACACGCCGGTTGTGCACGCAGCGGCAAGCAAAGCCTTGATTACGTCGCCAACCAGAAACGGTGCAACGCCCAATGCAATGGCATTGGTCTCGCCAGTTGCGAAGCCAATGTTCAGATATGTCGTCAGCCAGGCGGCGCCACAGCTGTAAATCAACGTTGAACCCAACAACATCGCTGGGAGCGACGTGGCGAAATTGCGGTCTTGCTTCTTTTCAGCAAGATATCCAATTGCTCCAGCAGCAACGATGAACCCCACGAGGTACCCAAGCGTTGCGCCAGTACCAGACTTCCAACCGCCCGCGCCCCCGGAGTAAAACGGCAAACCAGTTAAGCCGGCCATCCAGTAGACCAATTGGCTTAGTGCTCCGCGACGCATGCCAAGAACGGCGCCCGACAGCAAGACGGCAAATGTCTGACCAGTAAGTGGAACTGGGGTGAACCCAAGTTGAATTTCGATCTGCGCAGCAGCCGCGGTAAGCAATGCAAAGCCCACGACGAGCAGTACGTCGCGGACAATTGCACGCACTCGTGTGGTTGGTTGAACAATCAAATCTGCAAGAACTCGCTGTGGCGCAATGGTCAGTGAAGTTGTCATAGGCAGAAACGATAGTTCCAACACCGCCTGAAAATGCCATTTAATGCCTAGCCTTTATTTATGGAACTAGGCGTTGGCGAAGCATTTGCTCTAGCCGACAACGCCGCCGCCACAATCCGCGGTGCGTTTGGCCCAAATCACGAGATGCTCGTGGTGCTTGGTTCTGGTTGGGCCGAATCGGTACCTGCGCTCGAGGCACTTTCCTCTGCACCCGTACAGACCATGGACGTTGGCGATATCCCCGGTTTCAAGAAGCCAACGGCCCTCGGTCATGGCGGAGCCTTGAAATCAATATCTATCGGTGGCACGTCGGTGCTTCTACTAACGGGACGAACACACTTATACGAAGGCCGAGGAGTGCATGCCGTTGTGCACGGAGTACGAACTGCATACGCACTTGGTTGCCGCACTGTTGTTCTCACCAACGGCGCAGGCTGCCTACGCACCGAATGGCCTGTAGGAACACCCGTAGTCATTCGCGATCACATCAATCTCACCGCGCACTCTCCGCTTACTGGCGACAATGCCCCGGCACCACTTGCCGGGCGATTCGTCGACTTGACCGACGCATACAACGAGTCATTGCGTGCTCTTGTTCGTTCGGTCGAACCAAGCATTCATGAAGCTGTGTACTTAGGACTGCACGGTCCACATTTTGAAACACCCGCAGAAATTCGGATGGCAGCGACCTTTGGCGCAGACATGGTTGGAATGTCAACTGTGCTCGAAACAATTGCTGCCCGACATTTGGGCATGAATGTCTTGGCGCTTTCACTTGCCACCAACCTTGCATCCGGGTTGAGCGGCAACAAGCTGTCCGGAGAAGAAGTCATCCAAGTTGGCAGAGATTCATCCAAAAAAGTGGGCGACCTATTAAGCCGAATTTTGATTGCATTCGACCAGCGAAAGGGCGAAATAGTTTCATGAGTAACGACATGCTTGCCATCATCAATGCGCGCATAGTCACGGTTGATGAACAAGGAACCATCATCAATAGCGGCACGATCGTTGTGGATGAAAACGGACTGATCAGCCAAATTGCCGAAGGCACCATCAGCCATACTTCGGACAAAGTTATTGACGCACGCGGAGCAATCGTGATGCCCGGACTGGTTAATGCCCATGCTCACCTCGGCATGACATTGTTCCGCGGGCTTGGCGACGATATGAACTTGGAAGATTTCCTCTCGCGCCTCATGCCAGCCGAAATTCGAATGCTTGATCATGAGGCTGTGGTGGCCGGTACCGAACTTGGCGCTCTCGAATCTCTCCTTGGTGGCATCACCACAACGCTCGACATGTACTACTTGCCAGATGCGGCGCAAGAGGTTGCACAACGAAGCGGAATGCGCATTTTCTCTGCGCCCAATTTGCTGGAAGGAGACGGCCCAGAGCCATTGCCGTTTGATGCACGTATGGAATGGGCGGAGCAGTGGCTGATTCAAGCCAATGCAACTGGAAACGATTCGCTGAATTGGTTGGCCCCGCACAGCACGTACCTGCTTGGGGAAGAACACCTACTTCGCATTGCCGCCCTGGCAGAAAAATACAACGCCCACATCCATGTTCACGCGGCCGAGTCATTTGGTGAAATGCAACTTGTTGCCAATCGTCATAACGGTCGTACGCCAATTCAAGTACTCGCCGACACCGATTTGCTGACAGATGCAGTGCTTGCACACGGTGTGCACTTAACCGACGAAGACATCGAGCTCATTGCCGAGCACGGCGCATCGGTGACACATTGCCCCGCCAGCAACCAGAAACTTGCTAGTGGCACTGCTCGCATTATTGATTTGCACGCTGCGGGCGTCAATGTTGCCCTCGGCACCGACGGCCCAGCGTCGGGCAACGACTTAGACCTCTGGCTGGCAATGCGCCTCGCGGGTTACGCCCAAAAGAACACCGCCAAAGACCCAACGGTTATGCCGGCATTAGACATCTTGCGCATGGCAACGATTAATGGCGCACGAGCACTGCATGCCGATCATCTCATTGGGTCGCTCGAGGTGGGTAAGGCAGCAGACATCATCGTGCTCGATGCAGACTCCCCCTCACTCACACCCATCTTCGACCCACACGTTGCAATCGTTGCCGCTGCAGGCCGTGGCGATGTGATGTCGGTAATTGTTAATGGCCAAGTAGTTGTGCACGAGAAGCGCGTACTCACCATTGATCACGCAGAAACAGTTCAAAAAGTGCATGCCCTGGGTGGCGTTGTAATGGCTGCTGTTGAAGAAGTGGAACGCTCCCGCCGCAAGTAATGTGGCGCTATGGCCACACCAACAATCGACTGGGCCGCGCTTCGAAGCGCCGCCAATGAAGCCGCAAAACACGCATACGTTCCTTATTCAAAGTTCCGTGTAGGCGCAGCCGCACTAGTTGATGATGGACGAATCATTTCTGGGTGCAACGTAGAAAATGCGTCGTACGGACTCACCCTGTGCGCAGAGTGCGCCATGATCGGCCAACTGCACATGGGTGGTGGCGGTCGGCTTGTAGCTGTCACCTGCGTTGGCAATGGAACACACGTCACTCCATGTGGACGTTGTCGTCAATTGTTGTGGGAACACGGGGGTGCCGAACTCTTGGTTGAAGTTGAGGGCGTACCAACACCAATGAACGTTTTGTTGCCCGCAGCATTCCCGGAACATTCCAATTTCGAGAATCCAGCGGAGCAGTAAACACATGGCACCCGTTTTATCCGACGCGCAACTGTCAAAGTTTCACACAGACGGATTTGTTGTGCTTCCGAAGTTTGCAAGTGAAGAGGCTTGCTTAGCGTTGCGGGAACGCGCCATGCAACTTGCAAAGGAATACGTTCCATCCCCAGAGCAAGCAACCATCTTCACAGCCGATTCCAACGCGAAGCATGCTGCAGACGAGTACTTTTTGTCAAGTGGCGACAAGATTCGTTGCTTCTTCGAAAAGGATGCGTTTGATTCCAGCGGTACATTGCGCGACGAGGCACACCTTTGCCTCAACAAACTTGGCCATGCAATGCACGACCTGGACCCCCAGTTCAGCGCATTTAGCCACACCGAAAAACTCGGTGCACTTGCCGAGCAGATTGGAATGAGCTCACCAAGGCTTTTGCAATCGATGTACATCTTTAAGCAACCCAGAATTGGTGGCGAAGTTAACTGCCATACCGACCACACATTTCTCTGGACCGAGCCACAGTCTGTGGTTGGTTTTTGGTTCGCTATCGATGATGCAACAACTGAAAACGGTTGCATGTGGGCACTGCCTGGTGGGCACAACATCCCTGTGAAATCCCGTTCACGAGTTAATGCAGATCGCTCAGCGAGTTACATGGAAGTGTTTGATGAATCGCCCTACCCGACAGAGGGCCTCGTACCTCTGGAGGCAGAACGCGGAACGCTTGTCTTACTGAACGGCACACTCCCTCACCTCAGCGGCCCAAACACCAGCGACAAGCCACGACATGCGTACACCATTCATGCAATCGATGCCCAGGCTCATTACCCAGCCGACAACTGGCTACAACGACCGAACCTTGTGATGTCGGGATTTAACGACTAGTAGTTATTTGACAAGCAACTCGGCGATTTGCAGTGCGTTAAGCGCAGCACCTTTTCGCAAGTTGTCGCTAGAAACAAACAACACCAAACCACGATTGCCGTCTATCGATGTGTCTTGCCTAATTCGGCCGACATAGCTGAGGTCTTTCCCGGCGGCGAGCAATGGTGTTGGTATGTCTTCCACCACAACACCCGGAGCCTTGCTTAAAAGTTCGATTGCTTGCGCTGCGGTAATTGCACGCTCAAACTCCAAGTTGATGCTTAAGGAGTGACCGGTGAACACGGGAACGCGAACACACGTGCCCGAAACGCGAAGCTGAGGAATATGCAAAATCTTGCGACTTTCATAGCGCAACTTCTGTTCCTCGTCGGTTTCAAGCGAATCGTCGTCCATCAATGAACCGGCAAAAGGTAAGACGTTGAACGCAATGGTCCGAGCAAACGTCTTAGCGGCAGGAAACGCGACTGCGCTGCCGTCATACGTCAACGCTTCGGCAGTCGGAGCAGCACTTTTTGCTTGTACGTCAAGTTCGCTAACGCCAGAAACCCCGCCGCCGCTCACCGCTTGATAGGTGCTTGCGACCATTCGCACAAGACCAGCAGCGTCATGCAACGGTTTGAGTACCGGCATCGCAGCCATCGTTGTGCAGTTGGGGTTTGCAATGATTCTCTTTTTTGCCAGTGCCACATCTTCCGGATTGACCTCTGAAACAATGAGTGGGACATCAGGATTCATGCGCCATGCCGACGAATTGTCAATGACCATTGCCCCTGCCTGCGCATACTTTTCGGCAAGCGCACGCGAAGTCGTTGCGCCAGCAGAAAACAACACAACATCAAGACCACTCGGGTCTGCCTCAGTTGCATCTTCAACGATGATGGACTGGCCATTCCATTCGATAGTCGAGCCCGCCGACCTGGCCGATGCAAACAACCGCAACGTCGTTACAGGAAATTTCCGTTCGGCCAGCAACTGTCTCATCACTGTTCCGACCATGCCTGTTGCGCCAACGATGCCTACATTCATGGCAGTCAGACTAACGCAACCAAGTGTTTATTTGCTCGGAAGTGAGGTTGCTGCCGCACAGAATCGTTGCCAAACGCTCGGAGCGCAAATGTTGATGTTCGAGCACTGCGGCTACGCCGGCAATTCCTGCAGGTTCGATGACGAGACCTGAGCGATCGAACATCATTTTCATTGCATGCACTAGGCCATCTTCAGAAACCAGCACCACATCGTCCACTAGGCCCTTCATATCCTCCAGCGCTTCGGGTACAGGTGTGCGCACGGCAATGCCATCGGCGATCGTGTTGGCTGAGGGGCGCTCAATGAATGTGCCAGAGCGCCATGAAGCCTCCATCGCGTCTGCGGTGACGCTTGAAACCCCGACAACGCGAACATCTGGCGCCACGTGTTTGATCCATCGAGCCATTCCCGTGATCAGCGCACCGTTACCAAGAGGCACGAGCACGGTGTCAAAGGTGCGCTGCTTCATCATTTCGACTGCGATAGAGCCAGCACCCTCGGAAATTGCAATATCGCGACCATCTTCAACGAAGTGCGCACCAGTCGAAGCACAGAATGCCTTAGCGCTTTCCTTCGATCCATCGAAGTTGTCGCCCTCTTGGCGCACCTCTGCACCCATCGAGCGCATTCGCTCAATCTTTAGAGGGTTGGCATTAGTAGCGCTGTAGATAATCAGATGTCGCGATCGCTTGCGACAGGCATAAGCCATTGCTTGACCGAAGTTGCCCGCCGTTGCACAAACCAGTTGCTGATCCTGCAACGACCTTTGGGTCTCGCTCATAAAGAAATCGGCGCCCCTGCCCTTGAAGCTGCGAATCGGGTTGAGCGTCTCTACTTTTAATGTCAGTTGTGCGCCAAGCTCTTTAGAAAGTGGTTCGCAGTTGAACTGTGGGGTATTAGTAAACACCGCATCGATTTCGCTTGCAGCTCGCTCAATGTTCTCTATCGACAAACGATGCTGCATGATATTGCGCTACCCCTTTAGATGAATTACTAGCCACCAATGACTGGCGTTAACGCGATTCAGCGGCTGAACCGTCACGCCTGCTTGCTTTGCAGATCGGGCTCTTTTGGCCGAATGATGCACAGTTATTTCGCCTAACCGCTGTTCGACACCAGGCTGCTTGTACAGATACCCAAGAACATCATCGGGGCTCAAACGATTAGCTTGCCAACCGAAACGAGTCGCCCAACGCTGTTGTGATAGCCGCCCTCCCACTATTGGCAGACGCCAGAGGGCGCGCACCAAAACTCCAAGTGGAATCAGAACAACATCGGCAGGGACCCAGCTGCGGTAGTTGAGCATGATGGTTGCACCATCGCGTGCCACACGAACCGCTTCACGAGTGAGCGAGAGTGCGTCTGTTCGTTCGCAGTGTTGCAAGGTGATGTACGAAAACACCACGTCAACACTTCGGTCCCCCACCTGCAATGTTCGTCCATCCGTGACGTGCGTCGTTCGCAGTCGCTCCGGCCGGCCATGCTGCCCAACAGTTTCGTGACAGCGCTCGAGAAACGCAGCGTCTACGTCGGTTGCAATCACTTGCGCACATTGCTGGGTAAAGGAGGCCGTCATTCGGCCGATTCCGCTTCCGATTTCCAGCAGGGTAAGCGGAGCAAGTTGCTCGGGAGTAAAACCAAATTGTCGCATATAGCGACGCACTTCTTTGTCGCCCGTTTCTACAAAATCGGCAAGGGTCAGTTGCTTGCCGGTCTCGTTATTGAAAACCCAACCTGTTGATCGAACGACCTCGTCGGCAGTTGCGCCAGTCTCGGTCCTATTGCCGGCACTTCGCCAGGGGGTGAATTGCGTACGCCAGGTGCGTGCGCGTGCATTCGACATGATGCGTTACAACCTACTTGCGTTCGGGTAGCGGCGCCGAGTAATCCTGTCCACTGTCCAAATCAAATGCCGTATGCAGGGCTCGGATAGCGGTTTCAAGCTTGCTTCGCTCAACCACTACCGAAATACGGATGGTGCTAGTGGAGATCATCTCAATGTTGACGTCGTTGTCGGCAAGTACCCGAAACATCTTTGCGGCAATACCTGGGCTCGACTTCATGCCCGCGCCAACGAGCGACAGCTTGACAATGTTTTCATCCTGCGAAACACCCTTCGCACCAACTTCGTCGCCAACCTTTTCCAAGATCGGAAGCGCGGTAGCAATATCCCCGAGCGGCAAGGTGAAGGAAATATCGGTGCTGCCGTCGATAGACGTGTTTTGCACAATCATGTCCACGTTGACATTTGCATCGGCCAACGACTCGAACAACAGCGCAGACACACCTGGGCGGTCTGGCACACCAAGCAACGTCATTTTTGCCTCGCCACCATCGTGGACCACACCCGAAATAATTGGTTCTTCCATTGCAGTATTCCTCTCATGATCGGCACCGATAACCCAAGTGCCTTCTTCCCACGTGAAACTTGAACGAACATGAATTGGCACGTTGTGATTGCGAGCAAACTCAACCGCACGAAGCGCCAACACTTTGCTGCCAGCGCCAGCCATCTCCAGCATTTCATCAAAACTCAAATATTGAATCTTGCGAGCCTGGGGAACAATGCGCGGGTCGGCGCTAAACACACCGGTGACGTCGGTGTAGATCTCGCACGCGTCGGCATTTAGTGCAGCTGCCAATGCGACGGCAGTGGTGTCACTGCCACCCCGACCAAGCGTGGTGATTTCACGATCGGTGCTCACACCTTGGAAGCCAGCGACAACTGCAACTTTGCCTGCGCTGAGTGCCTCGCGAACTCGATCACCTTTGATTTCCAAAATCTTTGCCTTCGTGTGAGACGTATCGGTGATGATGCCCACTTGGCTGCCAGTGAAGCTCATAGCGTCGCAACCAACGTCGTGCAGCGCCATGCATAACAACGACATCGAAATCCGCTCGCCAGTGGTCAGCAACATGTCCATCTCTCGACCCTGCGGGTTGCTTGCCACTTGGCGAGCAAGCTCTACCAAGTTGTCGGTTGCCTTGCCCATGGCAGAGACCACCGCAACAACATCAATTCCCTTCGCACGGGTTTCGGCGATATGCCTTGCCACGTTGCGCATCCGATCGGGATCGGCCACCGATGTGCCACCGTATTTTTGTACGACTAACGTCACAGGTTCATAACGCTATCGCTGCGCGAGTAACCTTTATAAATCATGGGAACCGATAAGCGAACACGCAAAAAAGAGAACCGCCGTCTACGACAAGACCGAGATGCCAAAAGCTTCCAGCGTCAGAAGATGCGCAAGAACATCATCCGAATCCTCGTTGTTCTCGGCATCATCGTGAGCGTCGGCGGAATCATCGCCGTTTCAGGTGATGACGCAACTGATACCAACAGCACCGACACCACGATCACCAGCGACACTGCTGCAGCCGCCACCAACACGGGTGGACGCACCATAACGGGCGAGACGCCTTGCCCAGCCACCGATGGGTCGGAAGAACGGGCCGTGTCGTTTGAACAGGCACCACCCACCTGCATCACCGAAGGGGCCGTGTATACCGCAGTTGTCACTACCAATAAGGGCGAGTTTGCAATAGTGCTCGACGCCGAAAAGGCACCCCTTGCTGTAAATAGTTTTGTCACGCTTGCGCGATACAAGTATTTCGATGGCACTGTTTGCCACCGCGCCATTCCCGGATTCGTCGTCCAATGCGGCGACCCAACCGCATCTGGTTCGGGTGGGCCTGGTTATTCCTTCGCCGACGAATTACCGCAGGCCGGCGAGTACGTCATTGGTTCAATTGCAATGGCCAACTCGGGCCCCAACACCAACGGCAGTCAGTTCTTCATCATCACGGGCAACGATGGTGCGCAGCTTCCTCCGAACTACACATTGTTCGGGCAAGTCTCCGACGGTCTCGAGACCACAGTTCCAGCTTTGGACGCCGCAGCGAACCCAGACCCTGCTGCCAACGGAGTTCCCCCACTTGAACAACTGCAAATCATCAGCGTGGTAATCGCCGAAAGCTAATTCGGCAATTTGCCGTGCAACACCACGGCACCACGCGTTGACCACGCACCATCAACGCACAGCAATGCTGCACCAGTCGGCACCTCCGCTACCGCGGTGTTCGCCAACTGCAATGTTCGATGCAGCCGATCAGCTGACCACGTCTCTGATTCCGCGATCATTGCGATACCGCTGATTAGACCAAGGCCTAGTGCAAACGCACCGCCTCGCGGGTCGATCATTGGGTCACAAAGAGCTGCGGCACTTCCGCCTGCGGCGACAAGGAGACCGTCGGAGAATTGTTCTTGAAGAGCGTCAAAAATCAGTGTGTCTTTCAGGGTTGAGCGCAAATGAATTGGCGAATCGCCAACGACGTAGACAGCACCTGCTTTGCGAATGGTCTTTGCATGATGATCTTCATTGGCGTCATGACGGTTGTATACCTCACACACCCGAATTTCTCTTCCCAACCGAAGCGCCCATGCTTGAGCAGCGGCAACAAGATCATTTGGGTTTTCAAAGGCCTCGGCAGTTGGAAGCACGGCTACATAGCCACTTGTTGCAGCGAGTACCTCTTGATCCAGTTGATCGTTGCCAACGAAAGGGCCGCCACCCTGCAATACCAAGACTGAGCCCATACCTTGGGAATGTATCACGCATTATTTATGCGTGAACGACCTTCACCCTTCGAGCAACAGATGTTTCAACGTTGCAACGGTTTCCTGCTCGACACCAATTTCACGCACATAGTTTGCAACCGAACCAAACTTGCCATGTAAATCTTCAAGAATGATCCTCATAGCTTCAGGATCTGCCGCGAGAAATACTGGTGGCATGGTGGCAAAACGTTGAGCAAGCTCTGGTTGATGTTGTTTCGCCCAAACTGTCCATCTCTGCATTGCGTCTCTCGTCAGCCCGTAGTCCGCGCAAATGTGTTCGTCATCAACACCAAGCGATGCAAGAACCAGCGCGGCAAGCACACCGGTGCGATCTTTGCCGGCAGCGCAATGAAACACTGCTGGTAGTGCCGTTTCCTGTGACAACACCCGCATAGCTTCGGCAAACCGGGTTGCTCCGATTTCGAGCATGTCTCGATATCCCCACACCAGAAACTCGACTGGGTCGGTGATGTCGGGTGTTTCACTATCGCTCCACGTCACGTCGACAATTGAAAGATGGTGAAAGGTCACCGAAATTTCTGCCGTGGGAAAAATGCCTTGGTCGTCTTGTTCGCGCTTTGTACGAAGATCAATTACCGAACGTAACTGCAACTGCTGCACGCGCGAAATATCTTCGGCGGAACGTAAGCGGTACAGCCCATCTGAACGAAACAGGGTGTTCCATTTAGTGGCCTTGCCCTCAGCCGTGGGATAACCGCCGAGATCACGAAAATTGTGCACGTGCTCCAGGCCAATCCGACGATTGGGATGGTGCGCTGCAGGCACGGTTACGGCATTCATGACAGGCAACCTACCGATGCTGGGTATCGGCTCGGGGGCTATTGAGTTACCAATTGGTAAATCGTTACAGTGCCTGACTACCGTTGCACCTTATGACTAACACCACACCTCAACTTGTCGGCATCTGCGGATCGGGAATCATGGGCTCGGGACTTGCCGAAGTAGTTGCCCGCGCAGGAATAAACGTGGTGGTTCGCTCGCGAACACTAAGTGGAGCGCAATCCATGCTTGCGACCGTCGAAGGCAACCTTGCAAAGCAGGTGTCCAAAGGAAAGATGACAGAAGACGAGCGCGCAGCAGTGCTGTCGCACATCAGCATCACCGACTCATTAACGGATCTTGCAAATTGTGACTTAGTGATCGAATCGATTCTTGAAGAACTCACAGCAAAGCAAGCACTGTTTGCCGAGCTTGATGACATTGTTAAGCCCTCTGCAATTTTGGCAACCAACACCAGCACCTTGCCAGTGATCAAGATGGCGCAAGCAACCAAGCGCCCCGACAAAGTATGCGGCATTCACTTCTTCAACCCGGCCGTGCTGATGCCACTCGTAGAAATAGTTCGCCCAATTACGGCTAGCGACGAAACCATTACTGCCGCAACAGCGTTTGCAACAACATGTGCGAAAGAGCCAGTTCAAGTACTCGACCGCGCAGGTTTTATCGTCAACGCACTGCTCTTCCCATATCTCAACAACGCAGTGCGTATGTTTGAAGCAGGCACCGCGTCGATGGAAGACATCGATGTTGCAATGAAGGGTGGCTGCAACTTCCCTATGGGTCCGTTTGCTTTGCTCGATCTCGTTGGGCTTGACACTTCAGTTGCCATTCTTGATGCGTTGCACGCGGAGTTCAAAGATGACAACTACGTTGTCACCCCTTCGTTGCGAAAACTCGTAAGCGAAGGAAAGCTTGGTCGCAAGACGAAACAAGGTTTCTTCTCCTACTAAATACTTCGGGGTACGGTGGACTATGACCACGTGGCACAGCACCCCAGTGCCACTACCCGAATCGCGTTGGCAGTTTCCGCCGTCTACTGATTGGCCACGAAGCGACCTCGTTGGTCGAGGTGCTGATCTCGAACCCGAAACGCTGATCGCCGCATATCGCTGCGG
>Ga0208087_1000012_pt1 | contig 28873 bp, 60 predicted proteins | sample LakMenEpi29Oct10_FD_150745 | JGI IMG/M metagenome (GOLD analysis project Ga0208087, IMG submission 150745) | Freshwater microbial communities from Lake Mendota, WI - 29OCT2010 deep hole epilimnion (SPAdes) | ecosystem: Environmental > Aquatic > Freshwater > Lake > Epilimnion/Euphotic zone ... | reverse complement strand
ATAAGGGGACTTTTTGCTTCCCATTGTTTATAAGGAAATTAATCATTAACAACTTAAAAACCAAACAGTTATGAAAGCTAAATTCGTAAATCAATTCACTCGCACCGGTAAAGCTAATGCCAATGGTAAGCGTCCACCACTTTTGGATGAAAATGGTGAAGCAATTCAGAGTGCAAAGTACATCCTTGTAGTGGATGAAAATAGTGTTGAAGACGCAGAAATGCTTGACGCTTATCGCAAAGCCAATGCTTCTCGTTGGGATACTTTGGTTGATCCAAACACCGGTGATATCCTTTGGTATCCTTGGAGCTTGGTTCGTGAAGGTACATTCAATGTATCTATCTCTAAATCAGGCACTGTGATTCCGGAAGCTACCAAAGAAGCTAAGATGCTTCAAGAAGGTAAAGCACTTGGTAAAGGTGTTCAGCGCCAAATGGAAAAACTACTTGCCGAGCAATTGCTTGCTAAGTATGGTCTGGCTACCAAGGTAGAAGAGTAAGCACACACAACACACATAGGGTAAAACCTATGTGTGTTTTTTTTATTTTTTAAATACGCTTAGTGTCTATATCAATTTAATATCCACTCGATTTATCAATATATGCAAACTCTAACCTGTAATAAACAGGTTTTAACCACTCATGGTTGTCTCCACCCGGTGTTTTGCGAGACCAATCCACGGTAAAAGTGTACATTCTTTGCATATATTGATCTTAATTGTATAGTGTTTTAGTGTTATTTTAAGTAGTATCCACTCAAAAATAATCAATCAATTAGCTCAAGTTTTACTTTAAGTAAAGCTATTTAACTAATTGATAATGAGTGAGTTAAAGGATGTGAGAGACCAACTATCACACTTTTCTTAATCTTTGTAATTCACTCATCTTAGCTCTATTCGCGCCCGAAGCGCCATTATATAGCTAATTAACCTTAATACAGAAAAAACTCAATACCTTTCCAAGATGTTGAGGACACCAGTTTCTTTCACTTATCTTACTAGTAAGTCTATACCATAAGTACTATGTAAACCTGACTATGCCAATAGGCTTGAGGTTGCAGGCTAAGCCACATAGTTGTGTTTGGGTAGCAAGGTATTAAGGGCAATAGTGCCAGAAAGTTTTAGGTGTAAAACACAACCAATTCTTAATTAACTAACCTAAACCTATAATACTATGAAAGTTCTAATTAACAATTGTTATGGAGGATTTGGATTTTCTCATGAAGCCTGTAAACTGTGGCTTGAGAGAAATAATGTCTCTTTCTTAGAGACTGAGAATAAATACGGAGACCCACAATTTATTATTGACAATGACATCAGCTATGTTTCCAATCTTATCAGTAGAGATGATTCTACTATTATTCAGATCTTTGAAGAAAAGGGATCTGAGTTTGTCTCAGGGGAATGTGCCGAACTTATTCTTGTTGAGATACTTGATGGGTGTCAATATAGAATAGGGGAGTATGATGGTATGGAATACATAGACCAAACCTGGATTAAAGTTACCTTAGATGAACTTAAAAATGGTTTATCTCAGGAGCAACTTGATATGGTATCTAAGGGTTGTGATGTTGTCCTCAAGAAATCCTAATAAAAAGGTACGTTGTAGCTGAAATAACGGTTAAAGCTACAAAAAAATTAACCTAAACTATAAAACATGAAAGAATTTAAAATTTGGTTGTTATCTTTAATATTTTTCTGGTTACCAATTGTTCCAATATTATATATTGATCCAATTACTCCTGGTATCCCATCAAAATATTCAATTCCATCAGAACTTTATATTAGCTTTTTTTCAGGCATATGTTTATTTGCTTTTATGTATGCTTGTTATATTTTAGCTAAATGGTTCTTAAATGAAGATTAAATATTAACAATTAATACTAAAACAATGGAAAACAAAGGAAACCAATGTGAAATGGGTATTTGCTCTAAATGTGGAGCACAACAATTTTTAAGTTACAAATACTGTAATTATAATGGAGTTTGTAATGGTAAAATTATACCAATTGAGAGTAAAGAAAACCATGTACAAAGATTGTACAGTGGTCGATATAATTCTTATGCTGAATGGAATGGTTCAGCTTGGGAAGATAAATCTGTTTCTAGTGCTTATTTCTATTCATTAGAAAAAGCAGCTAATAATGGATATTATCCTATAGTGAATTTGAGAAGAAATGAAGCTCTTGAATGGTGGAATAAATTGAATGTTATTCAACAAATGAGATATGCTCAAAATCACTTTACAAGAGATGATTCTGTTAATTTAACAGGTAGAGAGATTGAAGAGATTTGGAATAAAGAAGTTAATGGTGCTAAAGTATCTGAATTAATGGGATACAATAAACCTAATCAAAAACAATTCAAACCAAAATTCTCTACAGATAGTGAAAAGGTAGAAAATGTAATAAAGCATTTTAATAAAAAACAATTCAAAGAATTTAATGCTGAATTGTTTAAAGCTTATATTGATAAGTTTTCTCAAGAACATAAAATAAGTATGTTGCAAGTTCTTATTGACGACTTAAATGTTAGAGCTTTAGTTGATAAATCATTACGTTCTTAAAAAATAACTCTAATCCAATTGCGGGTAACTATCAGATTGAAACTATATCTGATTACTAGTAAGTCAAGGGGGTGCAACCCTTGTGAAAGTTTAATCTAATTACAACAAAGTCAAAAGCTCGTACTGACTCTTAACTGAGAGGTACATGTATACTAGAAGGCAGGTGAAGCCCCTGAAGTTGTAATTAGATTTTTAATGCACCACAACTCACGTAGCATAAGCAACTTGTATAAACTCCGACCTCCGGTTCCCATGTGGGTTAAGAAGGTGCAAGATGTGAAACTACCTGATTAACAAGATAGACGGCCTTACCGAAAGTGATTTAGTTCACGGGTTAATCCTTGAGTTAATCAGCTCCCAATCTGAAATATGGTTGGGAGCAGGGTGGTTTTATTTGTTTAATCAGTTCCCGTTTTGTATATTTGTATCATGAAGATGCATATATACATATTAAAAGATCCTGTAACTCATGTTGTAAGATATGTGGGACAAACTAATGATATCAAGAGAAGACTTGATAGACATGTACAAAATTCCAAGAACTTGAAGGATAAAAGACATGTAAGTAATTGGATTAGGAGTCTTAGTAGCAAGCCAATAATGGAGGTTATAGATACTTGTGATTATTCAGCACGTAACTCTAGAGAGTTATATTGGATAGATTATTATAAACAGTTAGGAGCTGACTTGTGTAATCACTCATTTGGAGGTGCTGGTGCAGGTATTGGTAATACTAATTGTGTGGGCAGAGTGTTATCAGATAATACTAAATCTAAACTTAGAAAAGCAAATAAACAGTCTAGAAAGACTATACATATAAGTACTGGTAGAACATATCCCAGTCTTAAAGAAGCTTGTACTGATCTTAATATTGCTTATGTAAATGAGTTTACTAAGCTTAAAAGAGGTACAAGTAAAACCTTTGCATATTTACCCTAAAGGGTGAGCAGTTGTAATGGAGTGGGATATTGTACCCTAAAAAGAATAAGAATTATGACAGCGTATGGTCCTCTAATTACATTCAAGGGAGATATGCACATTACAACTGAGTGCAGAGGGGTAAATACACAGAAGGTTTGAATGTACCTTGAAAAAAGATCACAAGTTCCTGGTTTACCAGGCTCCAGTGTGAGATGTGTATTTTTTATTTTAACTACCTAATCTAAAATAAACTATGAAAACAATTCTCTATTTAGTACTATTAGTTGCTGCATGCTCTTGTGCTACCAGCAAAAAAAGTAGAAAACCACAAGGAAAACTTGTAGGAGTAGGAATCATAACCAAATAATCAACTCTAAAAACCAAATCAACTATGTTAGAAAAAGTAGAAATCATTGAGCTTTTAGCTCAGTATCACAAACAAGTTTCAAGTGACCCGGTGGATTACTTTATGATAGATGAGTTCTTTAAAGAATTTATGTGTGATAAAGAAAACTCCATAGAAAACTCCTATAAGGTGGAGTTTAACTTTGATGATCTTTAAAAAAACAGGTTTCATAGCGATTACCTGGTTTTAGATGGTGAATTAGGGGGAGCTTTATAGCTCTCCCTTTTTTACTTTTGTAAATCATTAACCACGTAGCACTTTTACTTGTGTGATAGCTGTAATAATGTGGGTTCAACTCCCTCCGTGGTTACTATCATCTTAGTATTCCATCTTTTACTAATATTGCAAATTGAAACAACTACTGATTAACACTAAACAGTAACTACAGGGGTTGAAAAGCCTATAGTAAAGAAATAGATGTTACCTCACAGTCTAAGATGTTGAGTGGTTTAGGGTTGAGAATGGCACTTAGAGCCTAAGTAGTTGTTTCTTTAATTGTATTTTATGAAAAAGTGTGGTATATACAAAATAACAAGTCCAAGTGGTAAGGTTTATATTGGACAGTCTGTAAATATACAGAGAAGATTTTCTCAGTATAAAAGACTTAAATGTGAAAAGCAACCTATTCTTTATAATTCACTTTTAAAGTATAGTGCTGAAGCTCATATTTTTGAAATAATTCAAGAGTGTACAGTAGAAGAATTACCCAAACTTGAACAAATGTATATCGTTCAGTATAACTCATATCAAAAGGGCATGAACTGTTCTCTTGGTGGAGAAATACCACCTTCAATTTTACCTGAAGTAAAGCTTAAACAAAGTATAACACGCAAAGCAAAGTTTAAAGCTGGTACACTAGTAAATCCTATGCAAGGTAGAACTGGAAAACTCTCTGGATTTTATGGTAAAAAGCATAAACTTGATAATCTTAGTAAATTTGGTAGAGCTGGTTCTAAAAATCACAAGTCTCGTAAAGTAACATGTAATAATACTGATAAGACTTGGGACAGTGCAAGAAAAGCTTGGTTAGAATTATACTCTACAAAATATTCTTACAATTACTTTAAGTGTATGCTTTCTGGACATAATATCAATAAAACCACTCTTTCTTATGTCTAACTATTAGAAGGCAGTAGTTGTTTCATAATTAATAATCTGGGGTAGAAAAAATATAGTTGTGTAAAATTATCCACCTTAACAGTTTCTAAAAGTAGACTGCACAAAGTTGACGCATTTTAGAATATGCAGATTATTAAAATAGTCAGGTGGCGGAATGGTAGACGCTATACGTAGATAACAACCGATAATCAATAGGGCGTGTTATCATACAGGTTTGAATCCTGTCCTGACGGAGTAAGCAGGTAGAGAGAATAGAAATATTCTCTTTATCTCTTACTTTTTAAACAAAAGGTTCGTATATTTGTGACTACAAAATATACAATCATGGAAAGATTCTTTAAAAAAGTACAAAAAACAGATACCTGCTGGATATGGATAGCTGGAACTAGAGGTAAAACAGGGTATGGTGCATTTAAAATAAATGGTAAGGTAGTAGACTCTCATAGAGTTTCTTATGAGTTACATAAAGGAAAAATACCAAAAGGCATGTATGTATGTCATGCTTGTGATAACAGAAAGTGTGTTAATCCTGAGCATTTATTTTTAGGGACACCAAAAGATAACTGGCAAGATGGATTTGATAAAAGTAGAATAAAGTTATTGGGAGGGATTAATACTGAAAAATTAAAGAAACATCCAAGTAGAGGTGCTTATTTAAGAGGATGTAGATGTAATGAATGTAAAGCCATACAAAATATGATGATTAAAAAATATAGGGATAAATTGAAAAACAGATAATCCCGTCCTGACTACTAACTTAAAATACTATGAAAAACATACCACAAGAAAAAATAACATGAAAACAAAATCAAAGCGAAAGAAAGTAAAGATAAAGCTCATTGATGCATATAAACAGTGGATGTCATCCGGTGAAATGACACCGATAGGAGATGATGATCCACTTTATTTGGGATTATGTAATGCTGTTTTATATAACAAAAACATAAGAGGATACAACAGAATTTTCTCTATGATTGAGCCAACTTCGGATGAAAGTTTTAATCTTTTTAACGAAGGATATTCTAGCATTATGTGGGGATGTGGTATGTCCTATGATTATTATCTTTATTGCAGAGAATCAAAAAGTAAGAAAGGTAAAAAACTTTCTTATAAGGAATATGAAAAAGAAAGATCTTACGGTTTCACTGATCTCAGACAAACAATAGTCTGCCTAATAATGGCAATCAAAGGAGAAATTTAACATTGCTTGGGTAAGCACCTTTAGCTCAGTTGGTTAGAGCAAAACACTCATAATGTTTGGGCCGAGAGTTCGAGTCTCTCAGGGTGCACTAACTTAATTTATTAACCTATTCAAAAACAAAAATAACATGACGAATATGTTAGCAAAAGCTATTGCAATAGCAGCATTAGCACATAAAAATCAAGTAGATAAAGGTGGTAAACCTTATATCCTTCACCCACTATGGGTAATGGATAGAGTAAGACATCTAGGAGAAGATTACATGATTGTAGCAGTACTACATGATGTAGTTGAAGATTCTAAAGATTGGTCTTTTGTAGATTTATCCAAAGAAGGGTTTAATCAAAATGTAATGTATGCACTTAGTTTACTTACACATAATCCTGATATTTCTTATGATGATTACATTAAGGCTATTGCTTTAGATCCTATTGCAAAAGCTGTAAAGCTCCGGGACCTAGAACACAATACTAAAATTACAAGACTAAAAGGATTAAGAAAGAAAGACTTTGATAGACTTGAAAAGTATCACAGAGCTTATACTTATCTTTTAGATTAACTAGTTAATATGAATAAGCAAGATAAAAAACTAAAGCTTAAGCAGCAGGATAAAGAGTATAAATGGAACCCAAATCCCTATTACCGCACTAAAAAACAACTCAGGGAACTGCTGATGGCATATTCTATCGAAGATTATTCTAATATGCTTAGTATGGGTATACGTACATATGGTGCATATGTATCTGATGTCATACTCTACTTAAGAGAAAAGAATATCATTGATAATCATGAAGTAAACACTCTTATAAAGATGGATAAATCAGAACTTATTGATGATAAGGTAATGGCTTTTGCTATAGTTAAAGCCCACTATACTAAGTATAAGAACAGATTTAAGTAATTAGGGTATGAGATACCTATAGGATGTTAGCTCTCCTTCATAGTTAGACTAGTAAAACTAATAGTGGAGTCAGGACCAGAGTATATCTCGAACACACTTGATGAAGGACCCTCATGGGGAAAAACTCATGAACTGGATGAGCCCTGTACAGTAGCCAAGGTTATGAGGGTAAGACCTTGCGGGTACTTTAGCTAATGAAAGAACCTGAAAATATCTAGTCACTGGAATCTCAAGTGGCGCTTAATTCTCCCTGTAGTTTAACTGCATAAAACAGCGTCCTTCTAAGACGTAAGAGTAGAGGTTGGAATCCTCTCAGGGAGACACATTATTCTATTATCAATACTTATAAAAACAAATATAATTATGAAAACGAAAACAAAAACATCAATTTACCACAGAATCTTTCATTTTACTTATAGGATTAGAAAGAAGTGGTCAAAACGTAGCGTAAACTTTAAAATGCAAGACGTTCACAAAGTAATTAAAATGCAGGACAAGTTATTTGTTAGTAGTATGATTTTTGAGAAGCTGAAAGGGCTTCCACAGGCATAGCAGGTAACTATCGGCTTTGCGCCACGAATACACGCCTATCCTCTGATGGTGGATAGGGAAACAAACTAAAACAGAAACAATGAGCGATTATCAAGAATTGTTAAGGCTTGAAATTCAAGCACACCAACACACTAAAGAATTTCTAACTCAAAGAATACAGGAATTAGAAAAAGCGTTGAAAGATATTAATAACGCGTCTTACAATCTTGAATCTTTAACGGCATTAAACGTAATTGATGACATAGTTGCCGATGTAATGAATAATCCAATTCCTAAACATGAGAAACAATGAGCGACAAATTTTCAGTATTATGGCGAACACACGAATATTTTTTGGGAACTTGACGGGCAATATTTTCATAATGTTATTATGACAAATGGCTCAGACCAAAGCAAACAGGCACGAATATTAAGGGCAAGAAAAGATGAGGCACAGAAAATGAAATTAAATACCGAAAACTTTAAGTCTACCACTGAACTGGGCAATGACGCAAAACGTGTGTTACCTGCCGTTACATCTGAAATGAAGAAATTTGCACAAGAATATTCTTTGTGGACGATTACTTACGGGCAGGTTTACTTAAATGCGTTGTCGCCAAATTTCACAATGGACGACCCAATGGAAATATTCTTGTCAAAATACTATGGTAAGGATTGGGTTAATGGTCTTGTCAAGTAATGGCAGGTAACGTTTTGCAGATAAGCGAAGGCACAAATAGCGTTGCATTGTGCGGTGGGATTTGGGCTTTTGCTTATGTGCTGTTAGCAGTAGGTTTTTTTAACTAATCATAAATTTAAAACAAATAAAAAAATGGAAAAAGTAATTAGAAATGGAAAAGTTGCCGTGCTTATATCACACGGTTTTGGTGCAGGTTGGTATTCTTGGAACACAAAACATGAGCAATTATTGTTTCATCCTAAATTGGTTGAAATGGTTGAGCAAAATAAGAATGAGGATATTGACAATGAATGGGTAAAAGAGAATTTGGGCATTGATATTTATGCTGGCGGTTCTGATGGGTTGTCAATTCATTGGCTTCCTGTTGGTACAGCTTTTCAAGTTGAAGAATACGATGGTTCTGAAAGTTTAAGAACTATTGATGATTTGGGCATTATCGCATAAGGTTTCTGAAACTGATTGCTAACTATCGGCTTTGCGCGTATTCATGTAGAAGAGCTATACTAATAATCATAATGCTTCACTTAAATAGTGGTACAAAAACTAAAAAGATTAACAATGAAACAAACATTTTATGCACTGCTTTTTATTGTAGCTTTCTTTGTGATTGCTGCATCAATGACTTCATGTAGAAGTACAAATCATTTTGATAGAATGAATAAACATAATCACCGGTGCTTAGTGAAGCATGGTGTGAAACATGTAAAAACTAAGGCAATTAATAATTGTCCAATATGGACATCTAAAACCAAATAAGCTATGCACTATACAGCAGGTGAACTTAAAGATCTTCTCATGTATGCTCTTCAAAAATATGAAGAAGATTTAGAAATTACTCCTGAAGCAACATCAATTATTAATAACTGGGTTATGACAAAAGGTGATGAAATAATTGAATCTCATTACTATTATCTGCAATATCTAGGTGAACAAGCAGATAGAGCTAAAGGTATAGAACAAGGCTATGACAACAATAGATATTAACGTAAATGTATCTAAAGATGAGCTAATTAAGATTATGGAGGGTGTGCTTAGTGCGCACCCTCATAATACTATATTAGCCAGGGTAATTGTAAACAATCTAACAAAAAGCCCAGTAGGTATAAGTCAACTGGTTAAGGGTCTTGTTGGTTTAGAAACCACAACCTATTTCAAGGTAGATGATGTAATAACTGTTCCCTTTAATAAACTACCAACTTGGAGACTAAACGAAAATAGAATGAGAGAAGAAGGTATGCTCTTTCAGGGTAGAATTGAAGCTACTATATTAAATGTAGATCTTTATGATTCAAGTCCTCTCACCATAGAGTATGAAATATATGACAATGACGATAAGAGAACTAAGGATAATTTTCGCGTAGGGTTAGATAAAGTATATCTATCAGACAAAAATGACATAAGTTTAAGTGATGAATAGTAAAGAGGATAAGAATAAGAAGCGGTATGTATATCTAGATAAGTATTTAGAGCACAAGAAGAGTATTGAAGATAGACTGCGTTTACTAGGTAAAGTAGTATTTTGGCTAGGATTTACAGTAGTTTGTACTTTTCTCCTAAGCTTAATTAATACATTCTATTAAGTAATGCTCAAAAATAATCTGTTGATAGTTTAGTAGAAGTCTGTTACTATCATCATTCTGTTTATTGTATGTATTAAAATTTATCTATATTTGTATATGTTTGTTTGTCAATATGTTATACCAACTCCCAAACGGGAAGGTTATTCACCTTTCTATAGATCAGTATCTCTCACTCACTGACGAAGATATTCAATATCTAATCAGTATAGATTATGGAAATGTAATACATTCTCCATGGGTAGACTCATCTATAAGCTCTGGTAATAAAAAACATATTGATGAAGATAATGAAAACGATGAGTCAATAGACTTTCAATTTGAATCTGATGAATTGCACATAACAAATGAGCAACCTATGTCAGATCAGGAGATAATAGATAATCTAGAAGCTCCAGACCCCAATTTTTCAGAATAATAGCGCCATTCTAGATAAGGTGCATTAGATAAGAAAGAGAGAGACTAAATGAGTCGACTCTCTTTTTCTTTTTATATATACGACTCACAAAAACAATTCAAAAATCAATTCAATGAAAAATCAAGTAGTAGTCACAGGTGACGCAGCAGGTAATGTAATCATTACATCAGCAAACAATCCAGAATATGGATTTATTCGCGTAGAACAATCTCGCATGTTAGTAGATGATCGTGGTTGGGCTCGTAAGAAAACAGTAAGTGCACTTATTCCGGGTAAAGTAGAAGACTTGCAAGGATTTGATTGGTCTGCAGGTGAAGTGGTATCTGGTAAAGTGGTTGTAGAAGAATCACTTACACCATTCAATACTCAAGATCCAGATCGTGATCTTAAGATTGCAGGTGATACAGGTGTAATTTGTACTTTTGAGAATAAACCAATTTATCGCAAAACTCGCTACAGCATTGACGCTAATAGCTCTGATACATTTATCAAGCACGATAATGTTGATGAGATTCGCGCTGCTCAGCAAGTTATGACTGAAGCTCTTAAATCAGCACAGAGCCAAACAGCTTTTAATTAATCTATGTAAATATATAATAAGGGGAGGAGAAATCTTCCCCTTATTTATTAATCTAAAACCAATTTAAGATGAAACATGTAAAGCAAGTGTATGAACAAGATCCATACAACTCAAGACAAAACTTCTTATATAAACGTGCCCTGATTGGTGTGGGTGTTTATAGTAAAGAAGAGATCAATGAAATGAGCAATGATAAGCTCAAAAGAATTAATAAAATCCATCGTAAGACTCAGACTATCCTGAATTTGTGGAAGCAAGAGATACTTACATCTAAAACCAATACCATGATTAAAAATGTTTTTGGTAATGCAAAGTATGGATTGCTAATAGAAATTTTAGACAATACTTTTATTGATAAAGACTTTATTTGTACCTTGTCATTTAAAGATCTTGGTATAACAAAAGCTCAGATCATCAATAGACTTATTGTAGAAAAGATTCTTCCTAAGAATTTTCACGAATTAAAACCAACTGAACATGCAAGTAGAATTTCTTGTTAATGGAGGTGTGTCTCTGTTGTTCTCACCTGAGAATGAAATGGAAGAGGCCCTGCTTAAGCAAATGATGAAACAGGATAATGAGCTTACTGAGATTCGATCCACTGTAGTTGTTCTAAATAAAACATTTAGAGCTGGTGTATTAGTTCACAGTAAACTTAAAAAACCTGAATTAGATGCAGAGCAAAGCTAAAAAATGTAGTAAATGTGGTAAACTTAAACCTATTTGGAAGAGTCAAGGGAGAGAAAAACTTTGTAAATCTTGCTGGAGTTGCCAATCTGGTAATAAAGGTATAAAACCAACAACAAAGCGTATCTCTCCCCGATCTTCTAAAAGAGTTAAGCTAGATAGTGAGTATAGCAAACTAAGATTAGCATTTCTATATGCTAACTCTATGTGTCAAGCTCACTTACCTAACTGTGGAATACAAGCCACAGACGTACATCATAAGTATTCAGGTAAAAACAGATCACAATATTATTTAGATGTAAATACTTGGATGGCTATTTGTAGAAATTGTCACAGATGGATTCATGATAATCCAAAATCCGCAAAAGAACTTGACTACTTAAAATAAATGGTGTATATTAGTAGAATAATACTACTGATATGCATCAAGATAATTTTTATGTTTATACTCACACTAGATTAGATACCGATCAGGTGTTTTATGTTGGAATAGGTAAAACTCCTAAACCAAATAAAGTATGGAAACATAATACTAAATATTCTAGAGCTTATGAAAAAGCTAAAAGACATAAGTTTTGGAAAAACGTAACTAATAAAGTAGAATATAAAGTTGATATAGTTTATGAATCCTCTAATGAAGAGATAGTTAAACTTAAAGAAATAGAACTTATTTCTTTATATGGTAGAAGATGCTGTGATGCTTCGGGTACTTTAGTAAACTTTGACCCAGGAGGAGGTAGAGCAGGAGGACCTAGATCTTATGGTATTAAGATTAATCAACTTGATAAAAATACTAAAAATGTTATTAAAGTTTGGAATGAATTAAAAGATATAGAAGCTGAGTTAGGATATTTAAAAACAAATATCATAAAATGTTGTAGAAAAAAACAAGTTACAGCTTATGGATATTTATGGGAATATACTAATGATAGATCTTATGATCATATAAGACCTACAGCAGCTAGAAAAAAAACAAATAATAATAGAGTAGGTCTTACTGTTACTAATAAAATAACAAATGAAAAAATATTTTTTAGAAGTATCGGAGAAGCATCAAAAAAAATGCAATATCACAGAAGTACAATACAAAAATACTTATCAAAAAAAAATGAGAATAAGACATTTGTTTTTGAATGGAATAAATGGACAAAATAAAAAAACTTCTCAGGATAGACTAGTAAATAACGAAGAAGGAGATTAACCAGGTGTGTGGCGAGATGGAGATCTTAGGTACCTTTTATTGTAAGGGTATTTGCTTACCTAAGTTTTTTCCCGACACACTTGGTTATAATTTAATTACTATGAACAGTATAGAAAAATACAATGAGATCATAGATGAATATGGTTCATGGGAAGAATATCTAAAACAAACCAACATGGGAAGAATGAAAGAGCTCTATATGGAGCAACAACAACTAGAAAATTTACCAGCTATGAATTTTATGTTAGAAGATCTCAAAAAAGATAACAAAGAACTGCATAATCTTATGCAAGGTGTTGCTATTAACTATAATAAAGTAATAGATGAGACCTCCACTTATACTAGAGAAGACTTCTTTAGTGATTTAGAATATATTCTTGAAAGATTCCAAAACTTAAACTAATGAGTAAAGACAAGATTCAGGACGAAGCTCTGACTGAATTGTATAAACATAAGAGAGCGGGTGTAGGTGTATCAGTTGGAGTTGGTAAAACTTTAATTGGTCTTAAGCATATGGAGCATGAGTATACAGATATATTCAAAGCTCTTGTTGTAGCACCCAAGCTTTCTATTTTCCAATCATGGAAAGATGAAGCTGCTAAATTTGGTAAGAGTTATCTACTGGATCATATTGACTTTACTACTTATTTATCATTAGATAAACAGAGTTTGGATTATGATGTAGTTTATTTAGATGAGTGTCATAATCTATTGTTTTCACACGACTCCTGGTTATCTAATTATAAAGGTAAGATTGTAGGACTCACGGGTACTCCACCAAAATATAAAGTATCAGAGAAGGGTAAGATGGTAAACAAGCATTGTCCTATTGTATATACTTACATTACAGACGATGCTGTAGAAGCTAAGATTCTCAATGACTATAGAATTATAGTGCACACTTTACCTTTAGATACAAGGAAGAATATGCTGGTGCAAACTAAGAATAAGTCTTGGTATGCATCAGAGTTAGATAACTATAGATACTGGACTAATAGAGTACAAAGTGCAAGCTCCGGTAAAGAGAAGCAGATAACTAGTGTAATGAGAATGAAAGCTATTATGACTTACAAGAGTAAGGAAGAACTAGCAAAAGAAATTATCTCATATACTAATGAAAAGCTTTTAATCTTTGCCAATACTCAGGAGCAAGCAGACATGTTATGCTCTGATAGTTATCATAGTAATAATTCTTTATCAGAAGATAACCTTCAGTGGTTTAAAGAGGGTAAGATAACTAAGTTATCATGTGTATTACAATTAAATGAAGGGGTAAATATACCCAACCTAAAATGTGGTCTTATTCTTCATAGCTATGGTAATGAGCGCAAGCTTAAGCAGAGGTTAAACATACCTGACCTCTTTAAATTCCTTTAATTCAGGGAAACCTTAACAAGTAAAGTTGAAGGCAATCCTGAGCCAAGTCTTTTTAAAAGAAAGGTGCAGAGACTATCTAGAAATAGAGTACGTGTAACTAGCTATTACATGGAAACGGGGAATATTTGCATAATTAAATATTTTTATCTACTGGTTATAAACTAGTATATGCAAATAAAGATATAGTCCAATCCCTACAGAAATGTAGGAGTTCAACATTAAAAGCTTTTGTTGGACAAACATATGCCTAGAGGTAGGCTGCTTAGACTTAACCCTGATGATACAGCTACTATACATATCCTATGTTATAAGGATACAGTAGATCAGAAGTGGGTACAAGAAGCATTAGAAGACCTGGATCAAAACAAAATAACCTGGATTTAAAAAACTCAAAAAACCTTAGAGACATGAAAGCAAATCAATATGCTATAGAAAAAGTAAACATTTCTAAACTTCTTACATTTCCATTCAATAGAAATCTTACAGAAAAACAAGTAAGATCTTTAATGAATGCTATTACAGTTTCTGGAATACTTAGAATTCCTGTATTTGTAAAAACAAAATCTATTACAGGCAGACTTGAATATTATATTCTTGATGGTCAACATCTTATTGAAGCATGTAAAAGACTTGATATTGATTCAATTAAAGGTATTGTAATTGATTGTGAATCTCTTTCAGAAATTGTAAATATGATGGCTATGCTTAACAATGTTAATCAGAGATGGACTTTGATTGACTATGTTAATTCATATTGTGGTACAGGTAATGAAAATTATTTTAAACTAAAGAATCATGCAATTGCAAATGGTCTTAGTGTGGCTATATCTGCAAGTATTCTTTCAGGTGTTACTGTATCAGGAAGAGGTTGTGATACTGTAAAGAATGGTGAGTTTAAAATCACTGAAGTAGAGCATAATAAGATCACTCAGAATCTTCTTGAAGTATCTTCATTAGTAAAAACAAATAGTGCAAAGTTTCATAGAGCATATCTTGCTTTCTACAGATCTCTTAATGGTAAGTATAACCATAAGAGACTAATGGATAAAATTAAAGACAATAAAAACTTTAAGAATATTCCACATGATTCAGGATATATTTATGACTTGATTCACAAAACTTATACTGGAAAATGATAAAGTATTCAGTTGAAACTGAAGAAGAAGTTCAGGTAGACTCCTTAATCAAGGAGTTACTTGAACCTTCTAAGGCTATAGTATTATGGAATGATGACCATAATACATTTGACCATGTAATTCTCTGTTTAATGAAGCATTGCGGTCATAGTATGGTACAAGCAGAGCAATGTGCTATGATTGTGCATAACAATGGTAAGTGTTCTATTAAGCAAGGAAATATGAAAAAGCTTAAACCTATTAAAGAAAAGCTTGAACAAGAAGATTTAACAGTAACTATTGAATAATCATGGTACCAAAAGAAAAAGCAAATGAACTTGTTCAACTATTTACATTTAGTTGTAGAGAGTGTGACAATGCAAAAGAATCTGCATTGATAGCAGTAGATGAAATCATAAAAGCAATCAATTTTGATTGGATGGATGTACAAAACCTAGAGTCTGAACATAGGTATTGGCAAGAAGTTAAACAAGAAATAGAAAAACTATGAGCTTAATAATTAGAATAATAGCATCACCGTTTGTATTGTGCCTTGCAATTACTGGTAAGATATTTAATGCGTTTTATATTACATACTTATTCATAAGATATGGTGGTGAATGGCTTACATATACTAAAGAGGATAAGGCACGAATATCATCCATATATGATGAGTTAGTAAAACAACGAGAAAAAAACTATGAAAAGACTTGTTGAATTTATTAGAGTATCAAAGTATAGATTGATTGAGTTCTGGTCTTATACTATATGTGGTATAGAGTTTTATAGAAATTATTCAAGATTTTATTGGAGGAATAAAAATGGAAGTAACACTTGACAAAGAAGACTTTATTAACATGATCTGTGGTACAGATCCTAGTGTTAATATGCAAAAATACTTAGAAGATTTTGCTAAGTTTGATGAAGTAACCGGGTGGCGCTTTGACAGACTCTATCTTAAAAAGCTATCTCGCTCAACTTTATATGACATTTATCTAAGTATTAAAACCTGGAAAGATGACTAATGGTACTATAGTAGCCCAAGTATTAGATGATAAAGATCTATTTGAGGGTATGCAAGTAGCTGTGTATGACCCTTTTAATGCTGCTTATGTAGAAATATCTAAACTATCACATATAGTTAAAGACCAGTGGATTACAGATGCTGGTACTAAAGTTAAATATGATTGGGAATTACATGAAATTGTAATTGTTGATAGCGATTTAGAAGCAATTCTTAGAGATAAAGACTGGAAGATAGGTATCAAATTGCTTAATCAAAACAGCAATTATGAATTCAATGCTCTGCCTTTTAAAGAAGGTCATTACCACGTGGAGTGTCAGTATTGTAATAGTCACTTCGAAGCCAGTAGATCTCAAACTCTATGTGAATCATGCTGCTATAAGTTTGGTACAGCTACCTTATTAATTGACCAAGAAAATAAACCTAAAAAGTTTAAACCAACCAAAGAAAAATCTATACCTTTATCTGAAGTTAAAGCTATGTTATCTGAAGCATTTGATGCTGGAAGATATAGTAAATTTGACTTTGAGGATTGGATTTTTAGACAAAATCTATAATATGCCACAGACAGCGCTTACAATTAAAGACAAGAACATAGTGATCATCACACAGCAGTTTGATGAGGAGCTATCTATTAATGCCTATAGTGCAGATCATAACTTCATGCCTCTTGGTGAACCAGTATTAAGCTCATTAAAAATTAATGAAGAAGAGTATCATAAGACTCTTAGAGCTGATGCTAATGTTCATGGTCATTATGTAAAAGGATACTCTACTAATCCTGAGTGGAATCCTGATTATAATGCTGAGGATCAAGCAGTTATTGAAAAAATTATATCTGAAGAAGAATGATGCCTTTCAGAGTCATATGTATAAATGACTCAGATAGACCAGAGTCTATCCCAACAAGATCATGGGTTAAAGTAGAAACTATCTATACTGTTGTACAGGTAGATAGATTACATATGCAAGGAGGAACTATAGGGTATAAGCTATATGAAATAGACTTAGACCCTTACTTCCCTTACCAATACTTTGGTGCCTGGAGATTTGCTATAATAGCAGATGATCTTGAGAATATGGAAGAGCTAGATCAAATAATAGAAAAACTTGCAGAAGAAGCTCTTAAAAAAGAAGTTTCTTTAGTAGAACCAGCCTAATTAACTTATGGATATTACAATGTGTTTGTAGCAGATATTATGTATATTTGCTACAAACATCTTGTTATGAAATATTATAAGCAACTTCCAAATCAAATAGTAGGTAATCATAATATTATCTATCTATATGATATAGCACCTAGCTACTATAAAAAAACAAAAATAAGAATGGCAGAATTTAAATGTCATTGTGGTAAGCAATTTAATACAAGGGTGGTTGATGTTGTAAATAATAAAAGAAAAAGTTGTGGATGCAAGAAAGGAAACAAACCTTTCATATATAATGAAGGGGACATCATTAATGGAATAAAATTTATAAGAAGCTGCGGTACATATAAGCATGCTCAAAGAGCAATATTTGAATGTCCTATTTGTAAAAAACACTGGGAAAGTCTTATAGGTAATATACAAGCTGGTCACACAAAATCATGTTGTAAAGTTAAAAGAGGATGGTCAAGATCACAGTGGAAAAGACTGGCATCTACAGCTTACTTGTATAAAGTAAGGCTTTATAATGATACTGAGACTTTTATTAAAATAGGTATTACTACAAGAAATCCTAAAAAAAGAATGACTTATATTCCTTATAACTATGAAATAATTAAAATTATAGAAGGTGAGTCAGGATATATCTATGATCTAGAAAATAAAACAAAAAGACTATTTAAAAAGTACAAGTATAAACCTTTGATTAATTTCAAAGGAGAAACTGAATGTTACATATTTTAAAAATAAAATCAAATGGATATAACCCTTTGTGAAGGTACTAATTGTCCTCTTAAAGATCAGTGTTTTCGTCACACTGCAAAACCTAGCGAATATCAATCTTATTTTACAGTAGTACCGTTTAAGATTAAGAACAATGAATTTAAGTGCCACTATTTATGGACAGATAACAATGAAGCTGTTATAAATAATATTAACTCTATTCTAAAAGGTGAAGGAGATAAATGAGCACTAAGTTTGTTAAACGCAAATCCTTAGTCATAAGAGAATCCGGTAGATCAACTGATTATATTAGTCCGAGCTTCGGCCACGGGTGCTTAGGTTTTAACTGTAGTTACTGCTACATGAAAAGGCATAAACCTACAGGTTTAACAGTAGCAACCAACACAGAAGACATACTCACAGCTATCGATCATCACGCCTGGTTTGCTACAGTAGACAAGCCTAATCAAACCCACGAGGAGTTTGTTACCTATGATATCTCTTGCAACGAAGACTTCGCTTTACATCTGAAGTATCACGAGTGGAAAAAGATCTTTGATTTTTTTAAGACTCACCCTATAGCAATGGGGAGCTTTGCTACTAAGTATGTAAACCCAAAGCTCTTAGACTATGATCCAGAAAAAAAGATCAGGATCAGATTCAGTCTTATGCCGGATAAGTACTCCCGGATACTTGAGCCTAATACCTCACCCATAGATCTAAGGATTAAAAGTATAGACCAATTTGTAAAAGCAGGATACGAAGTACACATCAACTTTAGTCCTGTTATTGTAACAGATGATTGGTTAGTAGAGTATGGAGAACTGTTTAGACAAGTCGCCGCCGGGGTAGAAAATAAGAAAAAGGTAAAAGCTGAAGTTATCTTTCTTACTCATAATGAGGATAAGCACAAACATAATCTAAACTTCGGTCTAGGAGGTGAGGATCTTTTGTGGCGCCCAGATATCCAAGAGTCAAAAATATCTCAGTATGGTGGAGAAAACATCAGATATAAACATGATCTTAAAGCTCAGTATATTAAAGAGTGGACTGAGCTACATGATCAGATAATTCCTTGGAATACAATTAGATACATATTTTGATATGGATAGAGAAATTACAAGAGCTTTTAATGATATTAATAGTGCTTTAACCACTCTTGAATCAGAAATAGAAGATAGGGATAATCTTATAGCTACACTTAAAACAGAGATTGCTTCTTTAGAATCAATGCTAGAAGAGCGCGATGATTATATATCTGATATTAAAGAAAAATTAGCACATGTCAAACTCGAAGGATTGGGAAGCACGCCGTAGACGTGAAATATTTGAGGATGATGAGCTTTTTTATAAATGGGTTAACGCTGTAAACATACTATCTTATAGTAAAGAAAAGCTGGGTCTTTCTATTGAAGAAAGACAATCTATATGGAAAATGCTTCATGGTACTCCTGCAGATATAAACCTGGCTCTAGAAATACTGGAGCAATACAAAGCACATAATGAAACATAATATCTATCACGGTCACTTAGTAAAGACCAATGGTAAACTAGAACATAGAGATGCAGGATCTTCTTCTAAGTATCATGAGTTTGTAAAGAACATAGAAGAGAATCAGATGGTAGAAGTATTCATGGAAGCTACTACTGATAATGGCACCGTACCTCAACTAGCTAAGATCCATGCATGCATAAGAGAATTAGCCAAAGATACCGGCTATAGTTTTGAAGACATGAAGCTTGAGGTCAAGAGACAAGCAGGCTTATGTGTAAAAAAGAATCTTGGAGGAGAAGTATTTATGGTATGTAAATCATTTGCTGATTGCTCCAAGGATGAACTAGCCCTAGCTATTGAAGCTATAATACAAATAGGTGATACTACCGGGGGTAACTATAGATAGCGCCTAACGGTTCGGGTATTGCCGAAGGCAGGGATTTAGAAGCAGAAAGTTTCAACCTTGCACAAATGCCCAATAGAAGTACAAAAGATTAATTAACCGAGAATACCCTGCTTTTGGCAATACCTTGTTAGGTGCAGTGCTTCTCACAAACTAAAATAAAATGATACCAAAAGAAAAAGCAAGGCAAATGGTTTTAAGTATGTCAAGCAATATCGGGTTGAATGCGAAATCGTCAAGCGACCAATGTATTTTTGAGGCTAAAAAGTGTGCTATTATTGCCACAGACTACCTTATTGATGAATGGAATAACGAAGGTGGGAGAAAAGCCAAACAAAAATATTGGATGGAAGTAAGAAATGAAGTCGAAAGATTTACTAACGATATTGTTTTTTAGCATTGCACCTAACTAGCATATTGGCGCATAAAACATAGGCTTATCTCACCGCTGATGGTGGATAGGGAAACAAACTAAAACAGAAACAATGAATTGGGAAGAAAAAAGGCTCAAGCGAATAGAAGAACAGCAAAAAGAGGATCAACGAAAATTTGAAGAGCGGAGAGATGGGTGCATTATCAAAATAATTGTATATTCTATTGTTGCTGCTATAATCATAACTCTATTGGTTGCTGTTACTCAACTTGATAGAGATTATAAAAAAGAAATCGTAAAAGAAGCTATTGAAGAATCAAAACAGAAACAATGAGCGAAAACTATAAAAAGATAAAGTGGCATAATGTCATATTTGCTGTGATATGTTTGATATTAACAACAGGATTAGTTATTGCCTGTTATATTGAGCCTGTTCTAACATTATTTGTGTTAGCCATTATATTGTGGCTTATTGATGCTAGAAATTCAAAACCAAACTTTTAACACCGACACCCTATGAGCGACAAACCGAAAACAGCCGTGCAGTGGCTGATTGAGAATCTTGATATAATGGGAATACCATTATTATCAGATGAAAAAGAGTTATGTAAACAAGCCCTAGCGATGGAACGGGAAAGCATGATAGAATTTGCCAAAAAGTACGAGGATTATTCTTGGAAGGCGTATCAAAACAATAGATACGTTCCGCCAATGACCACAGAACAATACTACACCGAAACCTACGGAGAATAACATGGAAAATATACCAACAGCAGAAGAATTTTTAGAGTTATGGAAAGATTCTAAATACCCGATTTCATATCAGATGAAACAGTTTGCTAAACTTCATGTAGAAGCTGCATTGAAAGCTGCTGCTGATACCGCTGAAGTGAATTTCAATTCTGACGACTTTAGATTCGCTTTTGAATCTTGCTATCCACTTAATGATATTAAATAATGGAAATTAATATGAAAGACTTTATACCAAACAAACAAGCATTAGAACTCAAAGAACTTGGGTTTGATGAAGCTATTTCAACTTATTATAGTTATCCCGACAATGAATTAGGATATACAATGGACGCTCACAACAGAGTTTCAGTCAGAAGAAATAGTCAATTTGGATATGCTGTTTCTGCTCCAACTTTCTCACAAGCCTTCCGATGGTTTAGAGAGAAGTATGGATTAAGGGCATCTATTACAGATTTTATTGATGATAAAATAGGGATTGAGTGGGATTATGAAATTGCTGTAATTGGGACAGATTTAGATGAGAATGGGAATTACAAACCATTAGTGGATTATTCAACTGATGATGAAAATAGAAAATTTAAAACTTACGAAGAAGCAGAACTTGCTTGTCTTAAAAAGCTAATAGAAATCTGTAAAAACAAATAGTATGGAACACAAAATAATAACCACAGAAAACTATCTACTTGTTGTAGATGAATCAGAGATTAAAGAAGGTGATTACTATTTGTTTACTTGGGGTGGAGAGCAAGATATACAAAGATTTAAAGACCAAGAATCTGATAGAGAAAATCATAAATATTTGTATAGAACTGCTTGTAAAAAAATTATAGCACATTTACCAATTAACTCACCAATACTTGAAGGTGTAGATTTACTACCACCACTTGAAGATGAGGTTGAGAAGTTGGCTGATGAAATAGTTGGTGATTCAATTTACTATGAAGAAGATAGAGTTAATTTATCTGATGGAATGGATTTATTTATGCTTGGTTACAACAAAACCAAAGAGAAGTATAAGTACACAGAGGAGGATGTTCTTGATGCTTGGGAATTAGGAGCTTCAGAAGGACTACCATTAACAAGGGAAAAAAAGAATAATTTAATTAAGCACCTACAACAACCAAAGATGCCTGTTGCATTTGAACATGAAAATACAATAAGACCTGATACAGGAGATTTACGTAAAGAAGTTCCTGCTCAATGGGTAGGAGAATATATTTATTAAACAAACTAACATGAAGAACTTATTTAAATACAATAGAGAAACTCTCCAGTTTGAAAAAGTAAAGAAGAAGTCTTATGCTAAAGTTATTCTGGTTTTACTATCATCCCTCTGTATTCTATTTGTGATTGGATGGTTATCAGGAACAAATAGTTACATAGTCAACAAGATTACTCACAACACTAAACAAACAGATACTGTATATGTAGAAGCTCAGCCTTTTAGTGAAGAAGCTTTAATAGATCTATTAAGAAAGACTAATATTAAGTATCCTTATATTGTACTGGCCCAGGCTAAGATTGAATCAGGGAACTTTACTAGTAAGATATTTAAGAGTAATCATAATCTATTTGGAATGAAGGAACCTAATGTAAGAACAACAACAGCATTAGGCACTAAGTCTGGACACGCTTATTACTCAGACTGGGTTAGTTCTGTATATGATTATGCTATGTTTCAGAATAATAGAATGCAAGGAGTAGATTCAGAGTCAGAATATTATGCTAAATTAGCTGATGGATACGCAGCTGATTCTACCTATGCTGTAGTTATTAAGAAAACAGTAGACAGCTTAAAACTTAAGAAATACTTCCAGGAGTAATGCTAAATGAAAACATACCATATTTTAAATGTCTAGTAAGACTATCTCACTTTACTAAGAAAGAAGAAGACAAAAATAAGTATCACAATGCTTATGCTTTTGCTATTCAATCTGTTGAAGGTAAGATACTTACATTTCATATAATGACAGATTATGGTATGTTAAGATCTAGGGTACCTATATCAGAGATATTTCTTAAAGAACCGGTAAATGATATACCTTACTACTATAAGCAACTATGGGATTGTTTTGCTAATGATGTTACTGTAATAGAATATGGATTCTTAAAAGAAAGAAAATGTAAAGTAATACTCAGAGATAAGAGTTTTATCTGGGCTACTTACATGTTTACAGTAGATTGGCAGAACAATCCTTATAGTAATGAGCCAAGTGATTATAAATGCGGGCACATACTAGTAGCTGATGATGGATATCTACTTTGCATGCCTAATAATAGAATATTCTGGAAGGATTCTAACTGGGTAACAAAAGAATTCCCAATAGATCCAAAGGATATAAAAGTAGATAATCAGTTACTTTCTGTAGAATCAGTTGCAGATAGGTGGGTATCTGAAGATACAGATAGCTTTTACTATGATATAAAAAAGATTTAAGAAGCTTTTTCATCTTCAGGTAATTCTACTTCTTGATCTGTAATTTTATTTTGTTCTTTTGCTTGCAACTCAATTTCATTAATCAAAATTAATATTGTTGCAAGATTGTACTCATTGGAATCTTTAAACTCATTGTTGTTATTTTGAAGCCTCGTAAAAAAGTCTTTAAGATCTTCTTCTTTAAAGTTTCCCATTAGGGAAAACAAAAGATTTTGTATTCTCATGTAATAAGCACCGCTTATTTGAATGTTAATGATATTCTCGTAAGGAATAGATTTAACTTGCATCTTTTTAGCCATAACTCAAAGATAATAAAATGACACAAACAGTAAACATAGAAGATGTAAAAAACAAGCTGTATTTAAAGCTTAAAGAATCAGGATGGGGAGATAAACTTAAAACATTTATCCAGAGCTCTGACTTTGAGAAGATACTAAGCTATCTTCTTAATGAAGTTAATCAGGGTAGAAGGTTTACTCCTCCTCTTAAACAAGTATTTACAGCTTTTGAAAAATGTAAATACTCTGATCTTAAGGTAGTTATAGTAGGGCAAGATCCCTATCCTTACGAAAAAGTTGCTGATGGCATGGCTTTTTCATGCAGTAATGATGGAAAAATTCAAGCCTCATTAAGGTATATGAATAAAGCTATTCAACACACAGTGTATAATGATTTACCATTAGATTATAAATCAGATCTTACTCCGTGGGCCGAGCAAGGTATTCTATTACTTAATAGCTCTCTTACTACAGAAATAGGTAAAATTGGCAAGCATTATCATATTTGGAATCCTTTTGTAACATTCTTAATTGATATGCTCAATGCGTATAACCCAGGTTTAATCTATGTATTTATGGGTAAACAAGCTCAAGAATGGATGGATCAGGTATCGGATAACAATCATAAACTAATATGTAGCCACCCAGCTTCTGCAGCTTACAACAATCAAGAAATGTGGAATTGCAATGATGTCTTTAATAAAACATCTAAACTGGTAAAAGAACACTATGGACAAGAAATTATTTGGTAAAAGAATTGAATTAGAAAAAATAGATAATATGACAAGAGGAAGTGCTTATGTTCTCTATGAAAAAGATGGAGAAATTTGGATTGGTTATTCAGATGAATTTAATGGAGATATGTATCCAGGTGGTAAATATGAAGACATGCTTACCGCACTTGGATCAGTAAAAACTTATGAAGACTATGGTTTAGCCATGCATAAGTTCAATAAAGAAAACTATAATTATAGTGATTACAATATATATCATAAACCCCTTAGTGAATACTTAAATTTGCCAAGTGTAAGTAACGAAATAGATCTTAATAGAGAATACTATACTTACTGGTTTAGTGATTACATATTTTTTCTAAATCTTACAGATAACCTTTTTACTTTTCATACTACTAAGAAAAAATCAATTGTTATAGATACAGGTGTAATAGCCACATTTAGTTTTGGAAAAGAAGAAGGAGTTTATAACTCAGATGGAGTTAAGAACCTAAAGCAATATAAAGAAGACTAAGTGCAAAAGCGGATGCTGCAGCATAAAAGGCAACCTTAAATACTTTTAGTTTATTATTAGATTCTTCTAATGAAGTACCAAGGTATTCTATTTGATCAGCTTGTTTATTTACTATAGTATCATATATAGCAAGTTGTATCTCTTGTTTAGAGATTATATTACTTTGAGCAACTATAGTACTGTCTTTATATTGTCCTAGCTTTTCAGAAATCTTTAGTAAAGTATCGCATTCATTTGCACCAATAAGCTTAAGAGAAATCACTCTTAATTCTTCTTGATTGAAGCAAATTGTGCTATCTTTGTGGGAGTCCTGCATTTGCGCGGATAATACTGTCCAGCTGAGTAACAGTGGCAGAAGGAACACTAGCTTTTTGATCACGGTATTTGATTTTAATTTTAGCCGGTAAGGAATTAAGACTATCAATAGCTTTTTCGTAAACAGCAATCTTTTTCATTTGAAAACTAATTTGAGAATCAAGCTTAGCTATGCTGTCTTTATATTTTTCAATATCTGATTTAACAGGTTTAGTTGCCGGTTGTTTCATATATACAAATAATAATGCTACTAAAAGTAGTAGTGAAAAAATAAAAAGTAAAAAGTCTTTGGTATTCATAACTGTAAAATATAAGCATAATTATGGAAGATACAATAGTAATTTTAAAAAAAGCTAAAAAAGAAGAATTTAAAGCAACCAAAAAAAATATTACAAAGTATGTAAAAAGCTTTAAATCAAGGTTTTATAAAAAGTTTGGATACGAACCTATTGTAGTATATGAAGATATGTATGACAAAAAACTCAAAAATCTAATCATTAGAAATAAAAGCACGAGTCTTAATCTAGAAGACATTGAAGCAATTTGTAATCAATTTGTTGATTTAAATGAATTTCCAGATGGTATAAAAACTCGATGCAGAAAACAAGAGTTAGCAAGGGTGCGACAAATTTATATGTATTTTGGTTATAAGTTAAATCATACATTAAACGATATTGCAGCTAGAATAGGTTATGATCATGCAATGGTTTGCCATTCTATTAAAGTAATTAATAATGTTATTGAAACTAACGATAAAAAGTATATTAAACTTTACTGGGATATACGCAACATAATACATGAAAAAACAGGAAGTAAAAACATTTTTTGACAACATTGTCAAACACAATCTAAGTCCAAATCAATTTTATTTGATGGTATGTATTTATGAAAATACATCTTCTATTAATATTAACATGCATCTAGAATTAAGGCAGTTATTAATAGGAGAATGGATTGATGAAAACAATAAACTTACTGCAAAAGCATATACTGTTCTTAATAGCTTAAACAGTTATTTTAGTTTAAGCAAGAAGAAAACAGATATGAGTTCTATGGGTATTGATTATCAAAACAATATTCAGAAGTATAGAAATTTGTTTCCAAAAGGTAAACTTCCTAGTGGTAAACCAGCAAGATCAAATGAGAAAGTTTTAGAACAAAATTTTCGTTGGTTTTTTGAAAATTATTCGTATACTTGGGATTCAATTCTGAAAGCTACAGCATATTATGTAGATGAGTTTGAGAAAAAGAACTTTCTATATATGCGTACTGCTCAATATTTTATTTGTAAATCAGAATTAGATAAAACCAAACAATCTGAATTAGCTGATTATTGTAGTATGATCGAGTCAGGAGACTTCGAGGAGGATGATAATCACTTTAAAGAAAGGGTAATATAATGAAAGAAGCTAAGTTTAAACCTTGGAAAAGTCAAAAAAACGGGTTCTTAGAATCTTTAAATTATCTAAAGGGAAGAAAAGATGGTATAATTAAAAGTCTAAAAACACCTTGGCATAAATTTAATGACGCAACTACTGATGGCTTAGAATGGCACTCTATGACTGTTATTGGTGGTAGACCAGGTGCAGGTAAGACTTTGATTAAAGACCAAATAATTAGAGAAGCCTTTAAATTAAATGCTGGAGAAAATTTCAGAGTACTGGAATTTCAGTTTGAAATGCTAGCTAGAACTTCCGCTATTCGTGAATATGCAAGTGTATTAGGTAGATCGTATAAATACCTATGCAGTGCAGATGGAACTTTATCTCAAGAAGACTTAGCTACATGTTATAATCACGCTAAAGAAAGAGTCAAATATCCTATAGATATTGTTGAAACTCCTATTACAGTTAATGAAATTAAAGAGGTAGTTCATAACTATATGGAAGAGCATATGGTCAATGGTAATTATACTAAGACTATTATTACTCTTGATCATTCTCTGTTAGTTAAAAAAGCTTCATACGAAAAAGATAAGTATGATACCTTATACAACTTAGGAGAAGCTATTACAGACCTAAAGCGTAAATACCCTATTATATTCATAATCTTAACCCAGCTAAACAGAAATATAGATAATCCTGAAAGAAATGAAGATGGTAAGTATGGTAATTACATACTTGAATCAGACATATTCGGTGCGGATGCTCTATTACAACACGCTGATACTGTGGTAGGTTTAAATAGACCGGGTAAGCAAAAGATTAGATTCTATGGTCCAGATAGATATGTAATTGAAGATGATAGAGTTCTTGTTTTACATTTTCTTAAGTGCAGAAATGGTGATGCAAGAATGAGTTTCTTTAGAGCCCAATTTGAAATTATGACAATTGTTGAATTAGAAACCCCACCTCAACAAGAAAGAAGAGTAAAAACATAGTAACATGATTGAAACAAAAGTAGAAAAACCAGAAGATCGTAGATCAAAAACAGCAGAGCTTAGGAAAGCTCATCAGGAGTATTTTGAAAAAGCCGAAATTAGCGCTGCTAAATTTGTACCAAAACTTGCTTACAAACCACCAGGAAAAGATGAATTATTTGTAGGCTTTTTTCCAAACGAATTAAGAGGCGGTGAAGATGTTTATACAGAATTTGCAAGTAGAGATCTTGAAGTAGAAGATCCAGAAAGAAATCTTTATAAATGGAAATATAATCCTCATTGGGAAGAAGAATATGAAAAAACAGAACCTGGTCCTTCAGGATCTTTTAGATATCTTATTCCTGTAATTGAGCTTGTTAAAGTTCAGAAAAAAGAGTTTGTAACAAAACCTTCTGCTAAAACAAATATTGAAACATCTGAACCATTTATGGAATTTGATCTTATAGATCCAGATATTGATGCTCAATTTGAGCAACTTACTATAAGAGATCTTGCAGCTATTTTGTTAAAGAAACCTGTAAGTAACAAAAAATGGTTAAATAAATTAATAACAGACAATTAATGGCACAAAGTATTTTAGTAATTGCTGAGTCAGGCAGTGGTAAATCCACAAGTATTGAAGGTCTTGATCCTAAAGAAACATTTATTATTAATGTTGCTAATAAACCTTTACCCTTCAAAGGATGGAAGAATAAGTATACACCTGTAAGTAAAGAAAATCCTAATGGTAATCTGAGTAATACCGGTACTCCACAAGGTATTATCAAAGCTTTAGATTACATTAATCAATCCAGACCAGAAATCAAGAATATTGTGATTGATGATTTTCAATACATGTCTTCATTTGAGTATTTTGACAGAGCTACAGAGAAAGGCTATGATAAGTTTACTCAAATAGCTTCAGGACTTGCAACAGTAGCAAAAAAACCAAAAGATCTTAGAGACGATCTAATGATCTATTTCCTTACTCATGCTGAAGAATCAGTAGATATGGATGGTAA
>Ga0208087_1000010_pt1 | contig 30181 bp, 27 predicted proteins | sample LakMenEpi29Oct10_FD_150745 | JGI IMG/M metagenome (GOLD analysis project Ga0208087, IMG submission 150745) | Freshwater microbial communities from Lake Mendota, WI - 29OCT2010 deep hole epilimnion (SPAdes) | ecosystem: Environmental > Aquatic > Freshwater > Lake > Epilimnion/Euphotic zone ... | reverse complement strand
CCTGCAGACTTCATCCACAAGATGAGAATGGCATTGAAAGAACTTCGCGAATCCGAGCGATGGCTCAAGCTCATTCAAAAAACCAATCTTCTCACGCGCCAAGACGCACTCCCCCATCTTCTCGACGAAACCGACCAACTCATACGCATCTTTGTCACAAGCATAGCCACTGCAGAAATGCGCAAGAAATAGCCTCACCCCTTCGATGTTCAATGTTGGATGTTCGATGTTCGATGTTCGATGTTCAAAACCCATGCATAATCTCCTAACAGCCTCAAACCTCACCATGCACTTCCCGGTGCGTGGCGGCGTCATTCCGCGTCAGGTCGGTGCGGTAAAGGCGGTCGATGGGGTTTCGCTGCACATTGGTCCGGGCGAGACACTTGGGCTTGTGGGTGAGTCGGGCTGTGGCAAATCGACACTGGGCAAAGCGGTCGTGCGTTTGCTCAAGCCGACATCCGGTAGCATCAACTTCAACGGTACGGACATCACCAAAATGAGTCAGCGCGCATTGCGTCCCTTGCGGCGTGATTTCCAAATGATTTTTCAGGATCCCGTCGAATCACTCGACCCGCGGATGAGCGTGCGTTCGATCATTGAAGAGCCGCTGTTGATCCATAAAATTGGCTCACGCCCCGACAGGGCCCGCATGGTCAACGAATTGCTCGACCGTGTCGGCCTCCCCTCTTCGGCGGCCGAGCGCTATTCGTTCGAGTTTTCCGGCGGACAACGCCAGCGCATCGGCATCGCCCGCGCGCTTGCCTTGAAACCAAAACTCATCGTCTGCGACGAACCGGTCTCGGCGCTCGATGTTTCGATCCAATCGCAAATTTTGAACCTGCTCGTCGAGCTCCAGCGCGAGCTCGGGCTTTCATATCTCTTCATTGCCCACGACCTCTCGGTGGTGAAGCATGTGAGCGACCGCGTGGCGGTGATGTATCTCGGAAAAATCGTCGAGCTCGCGCCATCCGAAAGCATATATCGCGACCCGCGTCACGCCTACACGAAGGCTCTGCTCTCGGCGATCCCGTCGACGGATCCCAACGCATCGCGCGAACGTATCCTGCTCGAAGGTGAAATCCCCTCACCGATCGATCCGCCGCGCGGCAGCGCCTTTGGCCATCGCATCAAACACCCGCGTTATGACGAAACGATCGGCATGGAATTGCCGCTGCGCGAAATCATGCCAGGCCACTGGGTGGCGGCCGACCCCTGCTGCGTCAGCGCCGACGATTGGGAAAAACTCTCCGCGCAAAAGTGATCGGCAAACACGCCGCTCATCATCGCTCACAATCCGCGCGCAATTTTCCGCACCAAGGCGGGACCTTGATAAATCAGCGAGGTGTAAATCTGCACGAGCGAGGCACCGGCCGCAATTTTTTCGCGGGCATCCTCGAGCGATGAAATTCCACCGACGCCGATGATCGGAATGCGCGCGCCGAGATGGCTTGAAAATTGGCGAAGCACCTCGGTGCTCTTGGCCTGCAAAGGCCTGCCCGAAAGTCCACCCGCTTCGCCGGCGAAGCGATGCCCGCAGACCGCGTCTCGATCGAGCGTGGTGTTGGTGGCGATGAGGCCATCAAGCCCACCGTCAAGAAATACCCGCGAGAGATCGCGAATGTGTGCTTCATCGAGATCGGGCGCGACCTTGAAAAGCAGCGGCACATGTTTGCCATGCTCGGCACTGAGTTTTTGCTGCTCTTTTTTCAGAGTCTCCAATAAACGCGCGCTGGCTTCGGCACCTTGCAAATCGCGCAGGCCCGGCGTGTTGGGCGAGGAAAGATTGACCGCGATGTAGTCGGCCACGCCATAGGCCTTGCGCAGGCATGCGAGATAATCATCCGCCGCGTTTTCATTCGGCGTGTCCTTGTTCTTGCCGATGTTGAAACCGATGACGCCGTGAAACGATTTGCTGCGCCGCACATTTTCAACACCGGCATCGATGCCCGGATTATTGAAGCCCATGCGGTTGATGATCGCTTCGTTCGGAACGAGACGAAACAAGCGCGGCTTCGGATTGCCCGCTTGCGGGCGCGGCGTGATCGTGCCGATTTCGACAAAGCCAAAGCCCAAGCGCCCGAGCGCATCGATGGTGTTGCCTTCCTTGTCGAGACCGGCTGCAAGACCGATGCGATTGGGAAACTTCAAACCCATCACCTCGATCGGCGAAACAAACTCATCCTCAGGAAAGGCCAGACGCAGCAATCCGCTGCGTTCCGCAAACCTCAGCAATGCCATGCCAAGATGATGTGCCACCTCGGCATCGAGCTTGAAAATCAACGGCCGCAACAGGGGGTAGAGGGCATCGGTCACGCCCGCGAGACTGCTCATGCAGCCACGCTTTTGTCGAACCCGATCAAAGGGCAAAACCAAGGTCCAAATACCCGCCGTGGGAACAATTTCGCGGGTGCTACGGGAAAGATTCAACATTTCCTGCGTCAATTTGTCTCAATATGTAGACAGGCTGCCCCAATTCGTCGAGGACAGGCGAGGAAATATTTTATTAACCATCTCATTATAAACGATTTATGAAATCAAATTCGAAGGCACAGGGAATGCTAGAATCCACATTGAGAGGTCCACGGGCCCGATTTGTTACCCAAAATTGTATTTACAAATACTATTCAATGCAGTTATGTGCAATTAAAGGGAATAAAAAGACCCTTGGCTTCGTTTAACCAGTAACCCCCATACGCATATGGCATACGAATCAGAAGGCAGTTTGAAACTCTATCTCCGTGAGATTTCCAGAACGCCGTTGCTCACGGCCGAGGAAGAGGTGGAGCTCGCAGAGCGCATCAAGCAAGGGGATCCGGAGGCTCGATCGCACATGATCCGAGCCAACCTGCGCTTGGTTGTGAAAATCGCCCAGGACTACGCCAACTACGGCATGCCCGTCACCGACCTGATCTCGGAGGGCAACATCGGCCTGATGAAAGCCGTCGAGCGCTTCGACCCGGAAAAGGGCGGCAAGCTCTCGACCTACGCCGCTTGGTGGATCAAACAATCCATCAAGCGCGCGCTGGCCAATCAGTCGAAGACCATCCGCCTGCCCGTCCACATGGTCGACAAAATCGCCAAGATGCGCCGCATCGCCGCGATTCTCACCGAAGCGCTTGGACGCGAGCCGACCGATGAGGAATTGGCCGATGAAATCGGCCTGCCACGCCGCAAACTCGCAATGCTTCGCCAGGCATCCCACCGCCCGACCTCGCTCGACGCGCCAATCAATGAAGGCGAGGCCACGGAATACAGCGAGGTCATCAGCGACGATCGCGCGGTCAACCCGCTCGACATGCTGGCCGACAAAAATCTGCACGGCGAGCTCGACGGCCTGCTCTCGGTGCTCGACGAACGCGAACGCAAAATCATCGACGAACGCTTCGGCCTCAGCGGCCGCAGAGCGCTCACACTCGAAGAGGTCGGACGCGAGTTCGGCGTCACCCGCGAACGCATTCGCCAGCTTCAAAATTCGGCGCTCACCAAGATGCGCCGGGCCCTGCGCAAAAAGGAAAAGCCAGTACCCAAGCCGCTCGCACCCGGCTTGGCCGGCACCTGACGGATTTGTTTCATGTGTTTTGGTTGATCGGTGTTCGGCCGCGGTGGATCGTTTCCCCCGCGGCCATTTCTTTTTTGGCGATGCGCATGCATGCGAATTTTGGAGTATCCATTTCGGTTTTTTTCTCTCATGTTAGCCACACAACTACCGTATCGCAAACATGCCCAGAGTCACCATCACCGTGCCGGGAATATCTCCGCAGCCCTACCGCTTTCAACTTGATCAAAAGTCGGTGGTCATCGGGCGCGCGCATGAAAATGACATTCCGGTGGATTCCTCATCCGTTTCTTCGCGACATGCCGAGATGAAACGGGCCAACGGCGGCTACGAGCTGCATGACCTTGGATCGACCAATGGCATCAAGATCCATGGCAGCCTAGTTTCCCATGTTGCATTGCGTGATGGCATGTCGGTTGAGCTGGGAGAGGTTTTGTTGGGTTTTGAACTGAGCCCTGAGGAGCGCGCGATACTCGACATGCAGGCCTCCGTTGAACTGAAACCGGAGCCAGTGGAAAAGTCCGCCGCGGCAACACCTCCGCAAAGCTTTGGTCCGCCAAAAGCGCCGGTGGCGCAACAGGCTCAACGATCAGCACATCGCTCGGACAGCGGCATCAGCGTCATGTTTCTGCTCTTCCTGGCGCTGCTTGGTTTTTGCTTTGGCATGGCACTTCGTTTCAAAAGCGACACCGGACACTCGTGGCTGGAGACGGTGCTGAAAAAAAATGCGGCCAGCGACGTCTCTGTCCCTGCGGGAAAACAGCAGCCATAAAAACGAACCTGCGCCTGGATTGTTTTTTGTTTGGGGTTGAGTTGCGGTCCGCTTTGGCTAGTTTGAACGCGTATGTTTCACCCGAAATGGCCACTCTTTACGGTCGCGGTCCTTGCGGCATGGATGCAAGTTCACGCGCAGGATGAGGCTCCCATGCAGGAGAGCATCATGGTGATGGAAGCGTATTCCGGCAAAGTGCTCGTCGCCTCGAACGCCGCCGCCAAACGGCCGATCGCCAGCCTCACCAAAATCGCCAGCGGTGCGGTAGTGGTCGATTGGGCAACCGCCACCGAGACGGACATTTCAACGGCACGCATCAGAGTGCCTCAGACGGTCACCCTCGTCGGCGGCCCCAACCCGATGAACCTCCAACCTGGCGATCAAATGACCGTGCGCGACGCTCTCTACGCGGCGCTGCTCGGATCCGACAACCTTGCCGCGCTCAGCCTGGCCGATCATGTCGGACGCGAATTGATTTCACGCCGCGGCAAAGGCAGTGATCCGGTCGTCGAATTTGTCGGCGAAATGAACCGGCTCGCAAAGTCGTTGGGCATGACCCAAAGCCGCTTCGCCAATCCCCATGGTTTGGAACGCCCGGGCGCCAAAGCTTTTTCAACCGCCGCTGATGTCGCACGGCTCTCGGTCTACGCCATGCGCCGCAACGCCTTCACTTTCATCGTGCGCCAAAAGGAACGGCAAATCACCGTCCACGGTGCGTCCGGTCCGCGCAACTACACGATTCGCAATTCCAATGAGCTGGCAGGCGAGGTCGGCATACTTGGCGTGAAAACAGGCACGACATCTGCTGCTGGTCCCTGCGTATCCGTATGCATCGAACGCGATCCATTGGTTCGGACCAAAGCGGACGGCTCGAAAGGCGCCACTCCACGGCGCCTCATCGTGGTCGTGCTGAACAATCCCAACCGCTTCTCACGCGCACGCTCGCTCATCAGTCAAGGTTGGGCGGTCTACGATCCTTGGCTTTCCGCAGGCGCGCCGGTACAGGACAAGCGCCGAGAAATCATCAGCGTGCCGGATCCAAGCTGAAGCCGCGAGCGATCTGCCCGCAGCACAGGATCGCTTCCGCATTCTCACAATATCAAAGATTATGAAAATCGGAATTCTCAACAGCGGCGGCGATTGCCCCGGACTCAATGCGGTGATCCACGGTGTCGTCGGCGCGGCCGATCAACTCGGCTGGGAAGTCATCGGATTTCGCGATGGTTTCGAAGGCTTGCTGCCACCGGGTGACTACTGCGTGCTCAAACCGGAAAACACGATCGACATTCTAAAACTCGGCGGAACCATTCTCGGGAGCTCAAACAAAGGGCATTTTGCCGCAAAAATCGGCAAGGGCGACATCGCCGAAGTGCCGGCGGAAATCGTTGCCAAAGCCAAACGCACGATCGACCAACTTGGCGTCACCGCGCTGGTGATTGTAGGCGGCGATGGCTCGCTCACCACCGGTTTGCAACTTTACCGCGAAGGCTGGCCCATCGTCGGCGTGCCCAAGACCATCGACAATGATCTCGGAGCCACCGCCATGACTTTCGGTTTCAACAGCGCGGTGGAAACTGTCGTCGATAGCCTCGACCGCCTGCATACGACCGCCGCAAGCCACAAGCGCGTGATGGTACTCGAGGTGATGGGACGGCATGCCGGATGGATCGCGCTTTGGGGCGGCATTGCCGGCGGAGCAAATGTCATTCTTTTGCCCGAGATTCCATTCGACCTTGAGAATGTCGCGAAGTTCATCAGACAGCGCGACGCACAGGGCCAGCACAGCACGCTGGTCGTCGTCGCCGAGGGCGCAAGCATGCCCAACGGAGCGGGTGTCGTCACACTCGATGCAAACTCGGGCGGCGAGGTGCGCCTTGGAGGCATCGGCGAACAAGTCGCCAAAAGTTTGCAGCAACTCACCGGCAAGGAAACCCGCGCTTGCACGCTCGGTCACCTCCAACGCGGCGGCGCTCCCACATCGCTCGACCGCATCCTCGGCGTGCGCTTCGGCGTCATGGCCGTGAAACTCGCCGAGCAAGGCCAGTTTGGTCGAATGGTCAGCTATCAATCCTATCATGTCGGATCTGTGTCCATCGAAGAAGCCGTGCACCAACTCCGCCTCGTCGAACCCGAAGGCGAACTCGTTCAAGCCGCGCGGGCCATCGGTATCTGCCTTGGCAACTGAGGTAACGGCTTCAGTCGCATAGGTTTTTCAAATAATCCAAACTTCGTGCGACACACTCGAATGGATCGCTTGGGCATGTGTCCTGCTCGACGATGAACCATTTGCAGCCAGCGCCTTCCGCAGCCGCAAGAATTTCCGGAATGTTCAGGTTTCCGTAACCGACCTCGGCAAACTGGCGATCGCCACCGGCGTTGACCGCATAGTCTTTGACATGAAGCAATGGCAGCCGTCCGGCAAGACGACGGCATGTTTCGGCCGGATCTCCGCCGCCAGCCTGGACCCAGTGGATGTCGAGCTCCGCCTGAAGATGCTGCGAAGATATGCGGGCAAAGATATCATGCAGCACTGTGCTGCCGTCGCGCTGGAAATATTCCAAGGCGTGGTTGTGATAACACAGCGTCATGCCGGCGCGGCGCAATACGGCACCTGCGGCATCAAGATCGGCAATCAACTTGTCCACTTGCGCGGCATCCGACATGTCAACGCCGTCGGGATGCGCATAAACGGCGTGGGTGATGCCAAATTCACCCAAGCGATCGACCACTTGCTGCGGCTGATCCAATATCATTTCCGCAGCCTCATGGCTGGAGCAGATTTGCAAACCGGCATCACGCACGATTTTCACCGCTTCAACGGGCGCAAGGCCTGCCGTGCCAGCAAGTTCGACGCCATGGTAGCCGATCTCGCGAACACGCTTCATGGTTGCCGCGAAGTCGAAGGGGTTTTCGGTGAAGTCCCTCAGCGTGTAGAGCTGAACCGCAATCTGTTCGATTTTCATGATGGGGAAAATCAGTGGTATTTGGCCGCAAGTGCACGGCCCTGTTTGGCACTCTGAACAGCGAGATCGATGATGTGTATGGGGCGGCGCGACCACTCGGGGGTGATGACAAGCTTCGTTCCCTTGGTTAGATGATCGGCAATGTTCTGGTAAAAGCGGTGCCATTCGTCAGGCCGGTGCTTTCCTTCTTCCACGGTGAGTGACTGACCGTTGCGCGTGCGCAATTCATAGCCGCTGTTGTAACCATGGATGTCGGTGATGTAACTGCCCTCGGTGCCGGTAATTTCCAGCGTGCCGGGCTTCTTGTTGGAATCGATTCCGCTGATCGTGAGCTGCATCCACACTCCGTCGCGGAAACGGATGATGGCTCCAGCCTCGTCCTCAATGGTGTCTTTTTTCCACTTCGTCTTCGGAGCCCAGTAGCCGGACTTGGCAAAACCGCTCACCTCAACCACTTCGGAACCAATGAGTTGCAGCGCGTACTCTAGCAAGTGCACACCCCAATCGTAGAGGATGCCGCCGGAAATACTGCGACTTCCGCGCCACCAGTCGCCGGGCTGCGAGCGCTCGCCCATGCGCGCCTCCACGCGCACGATCCCACCAATGCGCTTGTTTTTTTGGATGTGATCAATGGCGCTTAGAATGCATCCGTCCCAATGACGGTTGTGATAAGTCGATAAAACAACGCCGGATTTTTTCGCAGCGGAAATCATCGCATCGCATTCCGCAGTGGTGATTGCCAAAGGCTTCTCACAAACCACATGACGGCCTGCATTCAGGCACTGCAGCGCGAGCTTTGCGTGGGTGTTGTGGGGAGTGATAATCGTGACCAAGTTCACATCCGACTTGCGGAGCATCTCGGAGACTTTTGAAAAAGTCTCGATACCCGGGAAATCGCTTTCGGCAATCTTCAGGCGTTCGGAATCAACCTCGCAGACCGCCACAGGCGTCATGCCCGCTTGTTTCATTTCATTGAGATGAGCACGCCCCATGTTGAAGGCGCCCCCATACCCGATAACTCCGACGCGGATCTCTGAAGCGTTTTTGTATTTTTTCATAATGTGGCGTTTGTTGAAAATCACGGCACCCTGCCAGCCCGAACGATCCCAATAAGGGGTATTGGTATTGGCAAATTCGCACCTTCAAACATCAAACCGGACGATATCACGCCCGAGCGCGAAGTGCAAAACCCAGCCTTTGCGCTAATTCATTCGGCTGATTGGATGATTTTTTCCGTTTCCCATCAGGCTCAAATTTTTAATACATATAAAGGGACAGTCCTTTTATATGAATTCTTCTTGCCATCTATCTCTGACCGGCTAACCTCTGCTTCATGCGACAAGCGCGCTGGCTGGCGGAGTGGCGGAATTCGGAGTCCAAACCGGTCTTCTATCACTGCTTTTCGCGCGTCGTCGACCGGCGACATGTGCTGGATGCCCGTGAAAAGGAGAAATTCCGCGCCTTGATGCGCATCTATGAGAAATTTTCCGGCTGCCGGGTCGCCTCTTACTGCCTGATGGACAACCACTTCCATCTCCTGCTTGAGGTGCCGCCGATGCCGAAAAACGGCCTATCCGATGCTGAGCTCCTCCATCGCCTCTCGGCCCTCTACAACGAAGCCTTCGTCGCCACCGTGGCCAAGGAGCTTGCAAATGCGCGCGAACTTGTAAAAGCCAGCCTGGCCGAAGAATCGGTCGTCATCGCACAGATCCACGAACGCTTCACCTACCGCATGCACGACTTGGGCGAGTTCATGAAAGGCCTGCTGCAACGCTACACGCAGTGGCACAACCGCATCCACGAACGCAGCGGCCGCTTGTGGGAAGACCGCTTCAAAAGCGTCATCGTCGAAGACGGCGTCGCGGCGCGAACCATGTCGGCCTACATCGATCTCAACCCGGTGAGGGCTGGACTCGTCACCGATCCGGCCAAATACCGCTGGAGCAGCTATGGCGAGGCAATTGGCGGTGGCGCGAAAGGAAATGGAAAAACCGCGCGTGCGGGGTTGGTTCGCGCGTGGGGCGCACACAAGGGCATGTTGGCCGACGCAACCCTATGGTCGGGCCAAGTATCGCGCGCATACCGCAACATGCTCATGGCCCATGCGGTGGAAAAAACTTCCGAGAGCATCGGGCCCTATGGCGTGATGCAACGCAAAACCACGCGCAGGGGCATCGCCAAAAACCAAGCGGCCAAACAGCAACAAGCCGATAGCGAGATCCCCCTCGCCCGCATGCTTCGGCATCGCATCCGCTACTTCACCGACGGCGCAGTGATCGGCAGCCGCATCTTTGTCGATGAGGCCTTTGCCCGTTCACGTCACCGCTTCGGCCCAAAGCGAAGTTCCGGAGCACGCAAGATGCGCGGGAAAGCCAGTGCAGCTGGCACCCTCCTCTTCAGCATGCGCGACCTACGCAAAGGCATTGGATGAGGCGCATAAAAAAACAAACCCACCTACGGCACGCGAAAAATTTTCTTGTTCGATGGATCGCGCGCCAGCTGGCCATGACTGAAGCCGCTGATGTCGATGGTGTGATATGGTTCGTAGGGACTGATAACTTCATTCGGTCTGCTGGCGGGTCGAGCCCAGGGGTATTCGCCGATACGCGGTGTGGGCGTTGACGGAGGAATTTGGTCAATCGTGTTGGAAGGATTTTGAAATTCACCTGAAACGGAATCAACCGCCTGTGGCGGATAAGGTGGATTCGGAATGAAGTAGGGAGCCGGTATCGGCGCGGGTGGCCCGCAGGCGTTGAGCATGACGGGAATGACCGCAAGGATGGCAGCTTGAATGGTTTTGATCATCATGGAAACGGGCTTGTGGTATTAGACCCGCATCATCGCTCAATCCAACAGCGAAGCAAAATGGAAATTTTTCGAAAACGGGAAAGTGAGTAGCGGACTCGAAATACATCGAAACCGCCGCGACACATGCGGTCGAGGACTGCGCGGTAAATATCAGCCATGATACGCGCGGGCACTAGAGCCTTGCGGTCGCGTTCGGGTAGAATCGCTTCCGCCTCTTTGTAGTAACTTGTCGCACGCTCGGCCTCAAAATCCATCAAGGCAAGAAAATCTGAGCTCTTTGAATGTTTCGCTAAACTTTTCTCCGAACATCCGAAACGCTCGAGATCCTCAAGCGGCAGATAGACGCGGCCGCCGTTGGCAAGGTCCTCCGCGATATCACGCAGGATGTTGGTCAACTGCAGCGCGCGACCAAGCGCGATCGCGTATTTTTCCGAATTCGCATCAACGCACCCAAATATCCTGATGGAAACCAAGCCGACTGCGCCCGCAACTTTCCAGATGTAGGCATCGAGATCCGCCCATGTGGCAAATCGCCGTGGCTCGAGATCCATGCGGCAGCCATCGATGATCGCCGTAAGAAGTTCAGTCGGAATCGTGCGACGTTGCCGCAGGTCGATCAGTTGTTGTTGCAGTTCGGTCGGATTTTCAAATCCATGGAGCAGGCCGTCGCGCCACACAAGTAAGGCTTGCTCACGTTGTGTGAGCGGCACGCTTGGGTCATCCGCCAGATCATCCATCGTGCGGCAAAACGCATAGAACACGACCATGTCATCTCGGCGGTCACGAGGCAGGATGCGCAGCGCGAAGGCCAAGTTCGACTTTGCGCGCCGGGTAATTTCCGATGCGTCCGACACGGTTTTTGTTTTTAGCGGATGAAGCCCCAGTGTCCGGTGGTTACCGGCCAGAGCGAAAAGAGTGCGGGCCCGACGAGGTTGAACTCCCTGACCGGCCCCCAGTAACGTGAGTCGAGCGAGTTGCCGGTATTGTCGCCGAGCGCAGCGTATTCGCGCATGCCGGGACGGGCATTTTTGCCGGCGAGCGCAAGCTTGTCGTCGGAGCTGGCGAGATACTGGGAAATGGTTTTTGAGTGGCCCAGAAGCTCGCGCGAATCGGCGAGCGCGTAGCCGTTCGGATTGATTGCATAATCGCCTTCACCGTGAATCACGCGCTGGATGCCTGGCTCCTTGGCGATCCGGCCATCGATGAGCAGGTTGGGCGATTGGATTTGCAAGGTATCGCCCGGCACGCCGCAGAGGCGTTTGATGTAATGCGATCCGGCCGCTTGTTCGCCGCTGCGTTCGTGAATTCCGCGAATGCCGAGGGTATCAAAGACAAAAACTTCGCCGCGTTCGGGTTTGCGAAAGTGATAGGAAAATTTATCGACCAACACGAGATCGCCTGAATCGACCGTGCCTTCGCAGAGCACGGTGCCTTTTGGCAAAAGCCCGCCGTTGCGGCTGGCGGTCTGAATCGCGGCAGCAAGTCCGATTTGCGTGCAAGGGTTGGTCGGTGCGGGCAGGCGCAGTGGCGGCGAGTCAGTAAAATGCAATTCCGAGCGACTGAAGAAATGCATGAACTGCACATCACGGATGTCCACCCGGTTTTGGGGGGTGACCGCGAGAAAACGGTCCTGATCATTCACGACGCGCACATAGCTACGCCCACGAAGGATTTTTTCCACCCACCGTTGCGGCAACGATGGCCACTCGGCCTGCGGCAAGGGCTTGCCGATGATGCCGTTGAGCGTTGGCTGCATCGATCCCGTCGGAATGCGGAACGGTTGCAGGTAGTAGGCGCGTAATCCAAGCGCGATGACGATCGCGACAAACATCACCTCAACATTTTCCTCGAACCAGCCCAGCGGCTTTTCATGTGGCAGGGAATTTTCACATGCAGCGTTGAGCATTTTCGACGCCTCGGCGGCCTTTGTTTTGTCGCCCGACTTGACGACAGCCAGCAGGTCGTTTCTGCGCGATTCAATTTCGGCAACGAGACCCTCATTGAGCAGGTCGCGTTTGTAATTCACAAACTTGCGCGCGCCCTTGGCCAGCTGCAGAGCCTCACTTTTCCACTTTGGAGTGAACATGGCGCATTTTCAGCACCCACCGTCGCTTTCTGCAAGCTTCGAGAGCCGCTCATTTCCAGCGATCCATGATTTCGCCCAGGTATGTTCTCGCATCGCGGGCGCGCTGCATGATGCAGGTCGGGCAGTCGCCGCTGTCGGCAAGCTCAAGAATCAGGGGGCCCTCGAAATTCCACTGACGCAACTGGCGGACGAGCGAGATCCAGTCGATGGCTCCCTCGCCCGGCGAGAGGTGTGTGTCGCTATCGCCAAGGTTGTCGTTCACATGCAACATTCGCAAGTGACCTGAGAGCTTGTGCACGACCGTGCGCAGATCGCGCGAGAGAAACGCATGGCCGGTATCGAGGCAGGTGCCGACATTGGTTTCCCTAATCGCGCCGAGCAGGAAAAGCATGTCGCTCACATGTCCGAACATCAGGTGCGGCAGCATGTTTTCCAACAACAGCGTAAGACCCGCGTCGCGACAGTGAGCGGCAACGAGGTTCAGCGACTCCGCTGCGAAGCGCATCCGATGATACCATTCTTCGGGTGGCGGTTTTCCCTCGCGCTCAGGGCCGGGGTGCAGAACGACATAACGCGAATGCAGCACCGATGCCGCATCGCAGGCGATAAGCATCTCGCGCACCGCTTCGGCACGTAGCAGCGGATCGGGAGACGAAATGTCGATGCGTTCGGCGAAGGGCGCGTGAAATGAATTGGCCTCAATGCCCAGCGATCGCATCAACTGACCCGCTTCGCGCACATGCTTGGGATCATGATAATCGAGATGACTTGGAAACGAGCAAACCTCGATGAGATTGAATCCACCGTCGCGCACAATGGGAAGGGCTTCGAGGATGTCGGTTTTGTAAAAGCATCCAGTTGAGATGCCGCAGGGCCATGTGTTCATGTGGATTCGGGATCGAGGTTAAAGTTTTTGCGGAGCTCGTCGCGCAAGGGCACGAGCGAGCAGCCACGCGGATGCCAGCAAAATTGTTTTTCCTGCTGCGAGACGCAGTTGAAGTCGACCGCACTGTCTAGCCGCTCGGCCAACTCGCCGGCAAACAGGCGCACATAAAACTCGGCGCGTTGCGAGGGATCGTACTCGATCCATTTGTCCTGCCAGCCGAACGAGGGGTTTTCAAACTTCGATCGGATAAGGCCCGCGATGTGGCGGGGATGCCAGCCGTTTGCGAGCAGGCTCCGCGTGACGAGTTGGATGCCGCTGGGTTTGAGCAGCAGGTCGTTGGGGAAACTGAGAACATGCGCGGCGCAGGGTGGCAGTTTTTCAAGCGGCGTGCGGTCGTAGCCGCCTGGCCAAAGGGTAGGCGGATCCTGCTGCACTGCATAAAACTGCCGGTGAAAGCTGACGAGCGATGATCCAAGGTAATCATCAAGCAGGCGTGCGGTTCCATGCTCTTCGGATGGAATGTGGACACCGGCGCAGCGCGCAAGTGCGATGATCTCATCGGGATCATGGCGCAATTCCAGCAGTCGCGTCAGATCCATTTCGTGCAAAGGCAGCGTGAAAAACTCGGTGATGCGATCTTCGATGCCGAGGCGCTCGAAGAGCCCCGATATCCACGGCTTGCGATAGACCGTGTAGGGCATGCGGATCATGCGGCTTCGCAGCGGATCACCGTATTCGGAGATGTCGATGGAAAGCATTTCCCGCATGCCGGAGCTGCCCTGGCCGACATGCTGCGCGGTGATCTCGACCGGCAACTCGCAGCGGCCAGCGGCCTCTCGTTTCACACGGTGCGCAAAGTGCTCCATGAGCAATGAAATGTGCGCAAAGAGCGGATCAATTTCGCGCGTGCCGCCACCGGATGGCGTGCAAATTTCAAGCCTTGCAATGCGCTTTGCGATGGCAGACTGCTTGTGGATTTTCCAAACAAAATGATGCCCCTGTCCGGTGACAAGATGCAGATAGCGAATGCCGTAATTCAGCAACCATGTTTCAATGACCTCAACTAGCGGCTCCTGCATCCGGAACGCGCCCTGGGCATCGGTGTATGCGGCGGCTGGGTCGTCGAAATTGACATATTCGATGTCGAGATGAATGAGCATCGATTCACGATCCTCGAGTGAGCGCGCAAGTTCACATCCGCCATCGAGAAGCTGATCGAGGTCAGCAGGCGGGTGTCGGTCGAAGATCGACGGATTTTCCGGATCTAGCCTGCCGAGAAACATGCAGGTGGCATCCTCGAGAAGATGGCCGCCCAAGTATTCGACAATGCGCTTGCGCACAGTCGGGTCGCGCCAGATCCGATGGGAAACCGGTCGGCTCATGCCTCGAAACAAATGCGAATGCGAAACCATGCGAACCGCTTAGGGTAACGCACGGCAAAATTACTGTCGAATTTTCATGCGCGTAGCGGGCATGCGCGGGTGGCGATGAAGAACGATCAAAGCCAGCAAAAGAGATCCACGCGTTGCATCAAAACGCTGTGGGAAAATTTGAAAAAACCGCTTCTTTCAAGTTACTTTCGGCCAATCCATGCCTTCGCCTCGCTTCGCGCTAGCAGCGTCGATAGCCGTCCGCGATTGTAGCGTTGCACGAGGATGCATGGCAAGTTCGCCGCGATCGCGTAAGTCACGATCACAAGATCGGCCCACCACGGATTCCATGGCAAAAAGAAAACCACGCAGGCAATCGCACACCAGTGGCAAAGTTCGCCGCGGCGGGTTTCGCGGATGAATCGGCGCAGGTATTCGGGATCACTGCCGGTGAGTTTCGCTTTCGCAAATCCGCCAGCAAACCAACTCGCGGCATCAGGCAGGCGGTCCTTCCAACGTTTGACATGCATCACTCGATTGAGAAAGCGGTTCTCGCAGGGGCAGGGTTTGGTCATGGCGTCGCGCACGAACCAATGGTCCGGCATTCGCGTGAATGCCCATGCCAGCCCGAGCTGGATCACCGGCCACGCGAGCGTGTTGATCGCTGCAATGACAAGAAGTGACGGCTCAGTCGGCATGGATGTCGCGGCCTTTCCAACGGACTTTTTTGCCCGACATCATCGCCGAGCGGGTGAAGAGCGCAAAGAAGAATGCGAGCGGCAATGGATAGAAGGCCAGACTCATCAGGCGGAACGAACCAAGCATCCGGCCAATCCAGATGACTTGCAACGCTGCCAGCGCACAAACTGGCCCCCACAACAGCCATTCGCCGCTCAGGCATCCGGCCAGCGGCGGGATCATCAGCGCGCTCATCCATGCGATGACCAACAGCAATGAGTTGCGCGGCGTGTGATTAGCGCCGGAGGCGAAACCTTTGGTCCATCCTTCGACAAGCGAGGCTATGCCATCGGCATACATGCGAAATGCGATCATGCCCCGACCATTCATGCTTTGCACAGCGATGCCCTGTTCGCGACATGCGGCCGCGAGACGAAAATTTTCCAGCACCTTGCCGCGCACCGAGGCATGACCGCCGATACGCTCGTATTCATCACGCCCAATCATGAGAAACTGGCCGAAGAGTCCTTGCGGCAAAGTGCCTACGCTCATCGCGAGATTGAAAAACAACGAGAAGTCCTCGTGGTTTTTTTCAACCGCATGATAAGGCCCGATCGAAAACGCGCCGCCGCGATAGCGCGCGAGTACAAGATCGAGCCCGCCGGCTTCGAACCAGGTGTCGGCATCGATAAAGATCATGCAATCTCCGCTCGCTGCGAGCGCGCCTTGATGGCAGGCCCATGTCTTGCCGCGCCAAGTTTCGGGCAGTGGCTCCGAGGCAATCACACGCGCGCCGTGCGACTTCGCAATTTCCGCCGTGCGGTCGGTTGATCCATCATCGACCACGATCAACTCGTGCAAACGCGCCTGCTGATTGCCGAGCGAGGCAAGCAGCTTCGGCAAGTTGTGTTCCTCGTTGCGTGCGGGGATGATGAGCGAAACGCCACCCGCGGAAAAATTTCCCGTGCCGTCCGCCGCTAAGCCCACCGCCCTGAGCCTGGAGGCAATGAGCCACCCCGAAACGCAGAGCAACGCGACAGCGGCAATGAGGAAGATCAGCACTTGTGCGCAGTGTTGTGAATATAGGAAGGATCAGCGATCCCACTCCACCACCTTCTTGGCGACATTCTGGCCGCAGAGAACGACCATGGGCATGCCACCGCCGGGGTTCACCGAGCCGCCGACGAAGAAGAGGTTGGGATACTTCACGCTTTGCTTGGGGGCCTTGAAGGCGAGGTTTTTGAAACGGTCGGAGACCACGCCGTAGATTGAGCCTTTGTTCGAGTGGTATTGCTCGCGGATGTCGTGAGGCGTCCAGCAATGTTCGAAGACCACATGCTGGCGCAGGTCGGTGAGGCCCATGCGTTCGAGTTTTTCGATCACGCGATCCTTGAAGGCCATGTAGTCTTCGCGGGTGAGCGGTCTTTCATCGTCGATGTGCGGGATGTGTGGCAGGATCTTGAGGCAGTCGCAGCCTTCGGGCGCGACCGTCGGATCGGTGCGGGACGCTGCTACTAGATATATCGTAGGATCGGGCGGTAGCTGGCGTTTGCGGAATACCGTCTTGAAATGGGTTTTCTGGTTGGCCGAGAAAAAGAAATTGTGGTGGGCGAGCTGCGGGTATTTCCGGTCGAGGCCAAGTTCCAGCACAAGACCCGAGCATGACGGCTCGTACCGGTCGAGCGTGTGCATGAAGGCCTCGTCTTCGAGCAGAAGTTTCTCGTAGGCCGGGATCACCTCCATGTTGGAAACCACGATGTCGGCGGGATGAAATTCGCCATTCGCGACGATGCCGGTGATGCGGCTGTTTTGTTTGCGCACCTCGCTGACCTCGCTATTGAGGTGCACGGTGATGCCGAGTTCGTTCATCAGTCGCTGGAGACCGAGCGCGATGCCGTACAGCCCGCCATCGACATACCAGAGGTCATAGCGGAACTGGATCGTCGCCATGCAGTTCATGAACGCCGGCGAGTGCAGCGCCGACGAACCGACATACTTGATGAAATAGTCGAAAATGTCGCGCATGTGGCGGGTTTTGAGGTGCCTTGCGACACCACCGTGCATCGAGCGGAACAGATCGAATTTGAGAAATTTTCCGAGCCCGTAAAATTCGCGAAATTCCGCCGAGGTATCGAGGCCTTGCTCGAAATAACCATCGTTGACCAGGTCGTAGAGGTCGGCGGAGTACTTGAGAAATTTTTCCACATTCGCCGGGTCCTCTCCGGCCTTGCGGGCCTCGGCAGCCATCACGGCTGGGTCCGGATCCAGATCAACCACCTTGCCATCGTCAAAGAAATTCCGCCAATGCGGGCGCAGCGGGCGGATCGGAATGTAGTCGGCCATTTTCTTGCCCGAGCGTTCGAAGAGCCGTTCGAAAATGTGCGGAAGAGTGAGAATCGATGGACCCAGATCGAAGGTGTAACCCTCGGCCTTGAGTACATTGAGCTTGCCGCCAATCTGCGGGTTTTTCTCGTGGATCGTGACTTTGTATCCTTCCTGTGCGAGGGAGATGGCGGCGGAAATTCCGCCAAGGCCGGAGCCGATCACGATAACATTTTTTCCGCTCATGGCTTGCCCGGTTCCTTAGTTGTCTCTTGCTTGGCAAGGAGCACGGAAAGCTCCTGTCGCGCGACGTGATCGGACGGATGTTCGGCGAGCGCCCGGTTGAAATAGTCAATGGCTTCGGCATTGCGGCCCAGCATCTTGTAGGCGACACCGATGAAAGTACGGCAGCTGACCGAGCCCCAGCGCGGGCTAAGGGGACTCCCCGACTGCGCGGCTTCTTCGCCAAAAAGTTTTTCCGCGGCCAGCAGCGTTTCAAGCGCCTTGCGTTTGGCGTCATCGTCCTTGGCGGTGTGGAGTAGGCCGACGCCGAGAAGATATTTCACACGCGGATTGTTCGCGCCGAGACGGACAGCTTCCTTCTGGTGTTGTTGAAGCATCGGGCCGTAGCGCACCGCGTTGAGCACGTTGCTGTGAATTTTCATGCCGAAAAGCGTGGCAAGCAGCGCATGACATTCGGCGTGGTCGGCCTCGAGTTCGAGGGCTTGATCGAAAGCCTCCATGGCGGCCTCGAGCGCGGATTGGGCATGCGGGCTTTCCTTGCCGCCGGGTCGGCTTTCGATTTGCAGCATGCGATGAAACTGCGAAATGCCCTCCCAGTATTTGTATGTGACCGAGGTCGGCTCAATTTTCGACGCCTTGCCAAACAGCTCGGCGGCCTTTTCAAAACCGGCGGCATCCCATGATTTGAGGGAGGCATTAAATTCCGCAACCCCGTCGTTTGCCAGCTCGGCCGGCGTTTCCGCAGGCGCACTTGCCGACGACTCGGCGGCGGAGGCAAAGGTGACCGTGGCAAGCAGGCTGATAAGTAGCGGGCGAAACATGGCTTGACTGATCATGGCGCGAACGCCTCGATGCGGCAAACAGAATATGGAACACACCGCTCTAGTCGTGCGCCAGCGGGCGTTTTTCCAATCGGGCCGGACACTCGATGTGGACCACCGTCGCCGGAGCCTGCTCGCGCTGCTTCATGCCGTCGAAGCAAACGAGCAAATTTTGCTCGAATCGCTGCATGCGGATTTGCGCAAAAGCGCGCACGATGCCTTCGCGTCAGAGATCGGCATGGTCACTGGCGAGATCCGCCATGCGCTCAAGCGCCTACCCTCGTGGACGCGCCCGAAAAAAATTCGTGAGTCGTGGATGACCTGGCCCTCGAGTGCTTGCGTGCGGCCGGAGCCGATGGGCGTGGCCTTGATCATGGGCCCGTGGAACTACCCTTTGCAGTTGTTGCTCGGGCCATTGGTGGGCGCCATCGCGGCGGGCAACTGCGCGGTCTTGAAGCCATCTGAATTCGCGCCCCACACCGCATCGGCGATCGCGAGCCTGATCAGCGAAATTTTCCCGCAGGAATTCGTCGCCGTCGTGCCGGGCGATGAAACGACAGCAGCCGGATTGTTGCGCGAGAAATTCGATACGATCTTTTTCACCGGAAGCACACGCGTGGGCCGCGAAGTGATGGCAGCTGCGGCATGGCATCTCACACCGGTCACGCTCGAGCTCGGCGGGAAATGCCCTGCCATCGTTTGCGCCGACGCAGATATTGAAATCTCCGCGCGGCGCATTATTTGGGGAAAATTTCTCAATGCCGGCCAAACTTGCGTCGCGCCCAACCATGTGTGGGTCGATCGCCGCATCGAACGCGAACTTACCGCAGCCATCGCCAAGGCAATCGGCGAATTTTTCGGCGATGACCCACAACACAGCGCGGCGTACGGACGGATCATCAACCGTCGGCACTTCGATCGCTTGGTCGGCTTGCTGGATGGAGCGCACATCCTGTCTGGTGGCGCGCGCGATGCTGATGACCTCTACCTCGCGCCGACAGTCGTTTCGCAGGTCGCAGGCAATGCACCACAGCTCGCTGAAGAAATTTTCGGTCCGATCCTGCCACTGCGCGTGTTTGATGAACTCGATCAAGTCATCGCGGACGAACGCGCGCAGCCGGTGCCTTTGGCGATGTATGCCTTCACGCACGACCGTAAGATTCAGGACCGGCTCTTGAATGAGATCCGCTCGGGCGGCGCATGCATCAACGACACGCTCATGCATTTGATCGGCCGCGAGTTACCCTTCGGCGGTCTTGGTGAAAGCGGCATGGGCGCGAGTCACGGCAAGGCAAGTTTCGATGCCTTCAGCCACCGGCGATCAATCATGCGCCGACCATTCAAGCCCGACCCGGCGATGCGCTATCCGCCGGTGCGTGTGGGTTTTGCGGCGTTCAAGCGTATCTTGCGATTCTTTGGGGCGGCCTAACGCGCAAAAAACGCCTTGTAAAAAACCTGCGCGTTGAGTCGCACTCCATTGCGGCTTGGATGCAAGCCATCGGTCAGGAAGAGATGCGCGCCCCGACCCATTGTCATTTCGCTTTCCCACGCCTCGCCCACGGGCACGATGGGTAGCGCTTCGATGCGGGCGGCGACATGGTAGCCTTTGCGGAGCCGTTGGCTCATCGCGAAAAAATCATCATTAAATCTCTTCTTGTCGCCATCACGGTAGCCCCAGGTTTGGTAAAGCACCGGCATCGCTCCAATGGCACGGGCCTCCCGTGCGAGTAGAATCACCGCGGGAACCATGTGCGTACGCCTATTGATCGGCTGGGACGGAATGCGGCTTTGCTCCTGCAACACAACGATGTCCCAAGGCCTGCCGCGCAAAACTTGAAGCGTCTCGGTATTTCTTGCGTGTCGAGCGAGACTCCATCCGCTGTGCGCTTGCAAAATGGCATTAATTTTCACGCCGTTTTCACGCGCGATTTTTTCCAGTTCCCTCGGCAAACCAAAACTCAGGCTGTTGCCAATGAACAAAACCGAGACGGATTTTTTGTTGCGCAAATGGTTTCGAATCGCGTCATCGCCCAGCGTGGCCCTCAAGGCACATGAGGCCAGCAATTGGCTTGCGAGGGTGCCGATGAAGGCGTTGAACAAAAATCTCTTCATGCGCGCGGGTGGGCTCCGTCGTAGGCCTGCTTGAGGCGTTCTTTGGTGACATGCGTGTAAATTTGCGTCGTCGAGAGCGAAGCGTGGCCAAGCATTGCCTGCACGCTGCGCAGGTCGGCACCGGCATCAAGCAAATGCGTGGCAAAGCTGTGCCGTAGTTTGTGCGGACTCACTGCAAAGGGAATACCGCTGTGCTTGAGGCATTTGCGCAGCATGAGGTCGAGCGCCTGCTGGGTGATGCGTGTGCGGCGCTTGCTGAGAAAGAGCGGGCCCGATGTAACGGCCGCCTGCTGGCGATATCGCTGGATCGCAGCGATCGCCAAGCCGCCGACTGGCACGATGCGTTCTTTCGAGCCCTTGCCAAAAACCTTCACTGTCTCGCCGATAAAATCGAGATTCGCCACATCGAGCGCAATCAATTCGGAAATCCGCAATCCGCACGAGTAGAACAATTCAAGAATCGCCGCATCACGCGCTGGCAGCCATGACGGACTTTTTGCATCGGTGCCGATGCGCAAAGGCACAGCAAGCAGATCGTCCATTTGCGAAATGCTCAGCACCACCGGAAGCCCGCGCTCGGGCTTTGGCAGTTGCACCTCCGCCACAGGGCTTCGCCCGAGCCCGCGGCGCAGCACGAGAAATTTGTAAAACGACCGCAACGCCGCGAAACGCAGGCGAATGGTGGATTTTTTCAAACCATCCTTGAGCAGAAAAAAAAGATAGTCGCGAAAATCATCCGCCGCTGCCTTGCGCCAAGCCACATCACGCGCCCCACGCCATGCGCGATAGCTTTCCAAGGCCGCGCGATAGTTCGCCAAGGTCCGCTCCGAAGCGCTTCTTTCGGTGGCCATGAATTGAAAAAACGCCGACTCGTCTGGGTCGCTCATTGGTTTCACGATGCAACATCCTTGTTGAAGTGGCGATGGCAAATTCGCAAGGGTCTGCGCGGTTTCACTTCGCGGCGAGCAGGGCTTCGTCCCAATCCTTCCACACCGGATCAATGGTTTGCGCGCGCAGCATCGCGGAAATTTCGTTGGCGCTGCGCGTGTCGTGGATCTGAAATTGCTCGGTGGCTTTTTCGCAGCCGGAGCGTGATTCGAGTTCGACGCGACGGCCCCTCACCGTGAGATGGAGGTCGTCGCTGCCCGCGCCGGTGTAGCCGCCCGGCTCGGTACGGGCGCCAGCCGACATGTGCGTCACGCCGATCGGCGCAAGCGCGTCGCGCAACGACGATGGTTCGCGAGTGGAAACGACGATGCCGACCTGCGGGAAAAGGATGCGAAAGACAGCGATCATGCGGACCAACGCTTTGTCGGGCAGTAAGCGTTGCGGATCGGGCACATACTCGTAGTTGCCGGCATAGGGACGCATGCGTGGAAACGCGATGGTGAACTGTGCCTTCCAACAATGTTTGTAAAGGTATTCGAGGTGCGCGCAGAGCGCCATCGCTTCAAGTTTCCAATCGGCCAAACCAAACAAGGCGCCGATGCCGATGCGGCGAAATCCGCCCTTGTAGGCACGCTCGGGGCAATCGAGGCGCCAGTCGAAATTTTTCTTTGGTCCCGCGGTATGCAGCGTCTGGTACACCTCGCGGCCGTAAGTTTCCTGGTACACGACGAGGCCTTCCGCTCCGTGTGCGACAATCTCGGCATATTGATCGTCCTCCATCGGGCCGACCTCGATGCCCAGCGTGGGAATGAACGATTTGAGCGCGTCGAGACAGTCCTGCAGGTAACCATCGGAAACAAACTTCGGATGCTCGCCAGCCACTAGCAGCAGGTTGCGAAAACCAAGATCATGCAAGTGCCGCGCCTCGCGCACGACCTGATCAACAGTCAGCGTCGTTCGCAGAATTTTCGCATCGCGCGAAAAGCCGCAATAACTGCAGTTGTTCACGCATTCGTTGGAAAGATACAGCGGCGCAAACAAACGCATCGTTTTGCCAAAATGCCGACGCGTGATCTGCTGGCTCTGCCGCGCCAAGGCCTCAAGTCCATAGGCCCGCTCGTCCGCAAGCATCCGCTCGAAGCGCCGCATCAGCGGCGTCGGATTCACGAGAAGTTGCGGAAACACATCGGCAAAAGCCATCGCGTCAAAGATGCGCGTCACGCCCCCCGGCGTCAAAGGCGGACTCGCAAAAACTTACGCCTGAAGCTGAAACTGAATTTTCCCTTGGTCCAATAACGCTTTCTCTTCCCCCCTTTCGCGTTTACTGCTTTGGCGTGAGTTCGCACCCCGCACCCGACACGACGGTTCACGCCGGATGGCGCTGGGATCACTCTTATGCGCGCCTGCCGGAATTGTTCTTTGTGCGCACGCGTCCTGTGCTGGTGCACGAGCCGCGCTTGCTGATCTTCAATCATGCGCTGGCGGACACGCTCGGGCTTGATGCGAAAACGCTCACTCTCCCTGAAGCGCATGGAATTTTTACCGGCAACCAGATTCCCGAGGGTGCCGAGCCGATCGCGATGGCCTATGCGGGTCATCAATTTGGCCACTTCACCGGGCTTGGCGACGGTCGGGCAATTTTGCTAGGCGAGCATCTTGCGCAGGATGGCGCGCGATTTGACATTCAACTGAAAGGATCGGGCCGCACGCCGTTTTCGCGTGGCGGTGATGGCCGCGCGGCGCTGGGCCCGATGCTGCGCGAATATGTCATCAGCGAAGCGATGCACGCGCTTGGCATTCCGACGACTCGTAGCCTTGCGGTCGCGTCGACCGGCGAGACGGTCTTTCGCAACGACGAACTTCCCGGCGCGGTGCTCACGCGCATCGCCGCCAGCCACATTCGCGTCGGGACCTTTCAATGGGCCGCCGCGCACGAGGATGTGGCAGCACTGCGGGCCTTGGCCGATCACACGCGGCAGCGGCATTTCCCGGAAATTGCCGACGATGCAGCGCGTCACATCGCATTCTTCAGAGCGGTCATGCATCGCCAGTGCGCGCTGGTGGCGAAGTGGATGCATGTCGGCTTCATCCACGGCGTGATGAACACCGACAACATGGCGCTCTCGGGCGAGACGATTGATTACGGGCCATGCGCGTTCATGGATATTTACGATCCCGCGACCGTTTTCAGTTCGATCGATCGCCAAGGGCGCTATGCGTATGAAAAGCAGCCGGAGATCGCGCGTTGGAATCTGGCACGACTCGCCGAAGCGATGCTGCCATTGCTGCATAATGATGAAAAAATTGCCGTTGATCTCGCCAACGAGGCCTTGGGGGAATTTGAAGCCATTTTCCAAAACCATTGGCTTGCGGGTATGAGAAAAAAACTCGGTCTGATGACCGAAGAGCCTGGCGATCGCGATCTCATCCACGCGTGGCTTGAATGGATGCAACTGAACCGCAAGGACTTCACGCACAGCTTCCGCGCCTTGAGCGATGAAAAATCGATTGCTGTGCCGTGCTTTGCAGATGAGGCCTTTGCCGCATGGCATAGTCGCTGGCACGAGCGACTCACTCGCCAACCGCATTCATTCTCCGATGTCGCGGCCCACATGCGCTCACACAATCCGGCGGTGATCCCGCGCAATCACAAGGTCGAGGAAGCCCTCGCCGCCGCAAGCGATCACGGCGACTTGTCCGTTCTCACGCGATTGCTGTCCGCACTCGCAAACCCCTATGCGGATCGGGTTGACGACGAATACACCTGCCCCCCAGTCGCTTCGGACACACCCTATCGGACTTTTTGCGGAACTTGAGGCCTGGCGCTTTTGCAAAGAGCGGCCGTTCCCGCCCGACGTCAAATCACTCCTCGATCGCGCTCACTTCTTCCTCCTCGTCCTCCGGCCTCTGAAGTTTGCGGAAGTGAATCTGCCCAACACGACGACCATCAGTACTGGTGACGCGCGCTTCGTAGCCAAGGATCTCGACAGTCTCACCCACTTCGGGAAATCTACCGAGCTGCTGGGTGATGTATCCGCCAACGGTGGTGACCTCGCCGCTTTCGAGCACCAACTCGGGAACATGCCCTCCCAGGTCATTGAGCGTCATCGAGCCCTCGATCACAAACTCATCGCCATTCACGCGGGTGAAGGCCGAGCGTTCGTTGTCGAATTCATCCTGAATATCACCCACCAACTCCTCCATGATGTTGTCGAGGAAGACGATGCCTACCGGCGTGCCAAACTCATCGACCGCCATCGCAAGGTGCGCATGCTCGCGCAGGAAAAATTTCAGCAGCGTGTCGAGCGGCATCGTGTCGGGCACGATCTTGAGATCGCGCTTGATCCGCATGAGGTCGGGGTTCGGGTCGTTGATGAGCTTGAAGAGGTCCTTGATGTGGATCAGGCCGATGGCGTGATCGAGGTGGCCTTTCACCAGCGGAAAACGCGTGTGCTTGCTGCGGATGGCAAGTTCGAGAGTGCGCTCGAATGGTTCGTCGGCATCGAGCACGATCACCTTGTTGCGCGGGGTCATCACATCACGCACCCAGAGTTCGTTGAGCCCGAGCGCGTTGATGAGGATCTCGCGTTCGGTCTCGGTCACTTCCTGCGATTTGCCGCTTTGCGTGACGAGCAATGCGAGCTCCTCGGCCGAGTGCGAGTGTCCGCCTTCGCTTACCGGCTCGATGTTGAAAAGTCTTTTGAGCAGCCAGTTAGCGGTGCCATTGAGCACGCGGATCGCCCAGTGGGCGGAGCGATAAAATGCATGCAGCGGAGTCGCCAGAGCGAGTGTCGTCGAAACCGAGCGACTGATCGCCAACGACTTCGGCATCAACTCGCCGATCACCACGTGCAGGAAAGTGAATGAAATGATCGCAAGGCCGAAGGAGATCAGTTTCACCCACCAGAGAGACATGCCGGTCATCAGGAGCAACGGCGCAACGAGTGCTTCTACGAATGGCTCGCCGAGGAAACCGAGGGCGAGCGAGGAAATTGTGATACCAAGCTGATTGGCGGAAAGGTAACCATCGAGATGGTTCACCACATGCAACGCCATCTTGAGTTTCGCCGGACGGTTCTTTCCTTCGGACTCAAGCTGGCTCGGGCGGACCTTGACGATCGCAAATTCCGACGCGACGAAAAACGCGTTGAGCAGCAGGAAAAAGAGAATGCCGAAAAGGTAGAGCAACGATTTGCCGAGGGTCGGAAATTCGCTGGGCGGCAGACTTGTTGCCGATGCCAGAAAATCTACAGTGAAGGGAAGTGCCGTCATTGGAGAACAGGGTCAGAGTTTTTCATACACCCCTTGATCGCGCCTTTCGAGCACGGTGAATCCGGCTTTTTTGGCGTCGCTCACCGAGAGCGGTTTGGTGATCGTCGGCGTGTTGATGCGCGAGATCACCTTGCGGACGGGCTGCTTGCACAAGGGGCAGGCGGCCAAGGGAGCCCGATCGACGGGGCGGCGGAGTTCAAATCCGCGGGCACAGACACGGCAGGACCTTTCGGGATCCTCGGGTGCTTCGGAGCGGTATTCGTAAATCGGCATTTAGGAGGGCGCGGACCGGGTAGTTTCCGTTCCACGCCACAGATAGCGTATTCCGTGCCAGCTTACCAGCTGGACTTGGTTACGCCTGGGAGCATTCCCGCCGAGGCAAGCTCGCGGAAAGTGATCCGGGAAAGACGGAAGCGGCGCAGGAACGCGCGACGGCGGCCGGTGATTTCGCAACGGTTGATGAGACGGGTCGGGCTCGCATCGCGTGGCAGCATGGAGAGACCAACATAGTCCTTCTCTGCCTTGAGTTTGCGGCGGACTTCTGCGTACTTATCGACGGTTTGCTTCTTGCGCTCGTTGCGGGCGATCCAACTTTTCTTAGCCATAATGCGGGGGCGGATTAAAGGGGGGCGGGCGCGGAGGACGCAAGCCCAAAGTTGAAAAAATCGTCGTAATTTCGAGAAATTTGGCAAAAAACCGCTGCTTCTCGCGGCTTTGGCGGTCCAAATCGGGAAATTTGATCGCCGATTTCTGCAAATTTGCCCTCAGCCATGGCTCAGACTGGCTTGTACTTCATGAGCTTGAAGCGCTCGTGGTAGCCGCCGCGGTTGAATTTGCGGCAGCAATCGTAGCAGGCGACCGTGCGCTGGATCGGGCGGACGCGGTGAATGATACCGAGGCAATTCGGGCAAATGTACGAGTGGTTGCGCTTCATGCGGCGCCGCTTGAAGGGCAGCGTGTGGAAAGGTTTCTCACCATGGATGCCGAGCTCGGTGCAGGCGGCCTGCCATTCATCGCCGTGCGGATCGATGTGACGACGACCGCAACGCTCGTAAGCGACGAGATGGGCAAGCTCGTGCTTGAGCGTGCGCCAAAGTTCCTCGGGTTGGCAGTCGCGCAATTTCGGGTTGAGCTCGATCGTGCGATCCGGCCACCACGCGCGCCCGGCAGTGGTCTGCATGCGCGGGTTCCAAACGACCCGCACCTTGCGCGCGAGCTCTGGCAAAGCAAGGTCGTTGGACGCCTCGGTGCACCATGCCGTGAGGCCGCCATCCTCCCTCGTAGGCCGCTCTTTGACCGGTGCCGGAAACCTCAAAACCCGCAGCCAAGAGGCCCATCGTAATTCCAGTTGCGGCATGCTGCGATCCATCTATCGCACCTATAACAATCGAACTCGAAATTGGCAACAATCCATGTGCGGAAAAACACATAAAAATGCAGATTTTTTGCGAGCCGTCACGCATGGCGCCGATTGAAGCAACCAGCAATGCCCGGAAGCACATATGTCGCACGAAGATGCTTGCGGCAATGGCTACCCCACCGAGAATGATACGACGCATGCAAAAGCATTCTTCGGACACCCTGAGCGCGCTCGTGATGGCGGCGCTGATCTCGGCGAGCACCGGGGTCATGGCGCAGAGCGTGAACGAGTCCGGCGGCATCGCCATGATCCAGGCCGAGCAATCGCCGCAGATTCAGGCGCGGTCGATTGAAGAGGTCACCTATTCATGGCAGGCCTCGACCAGCATCCCTGGATATTCCGGCACGGGCTTCATGGAAACCACGCCGCTCGAAGGAGCGACCGTTACGACTAACTGGAGCAGCACGAGCCCCGAGATGCGCTACTCGGTCAATTTCACCCGACCGGGAACCTATTACGTCTGGCTGCGCGGCTTTGCCGAAACGGCCGATGACGCCGCAGTGAGTGTTGGCATCAATGGCGTGGCCGCCAGCCTGCCGGTTCTGAATGTGAAAACCCTCAATAGCTGGAGCTGGACCAACAGCGGCCCGACATCAAGCACACCGGTGAGCATCGAGGTCCCCTCGGCCGGCAATCACAACATCCACATCTGGATGCACGATTCCGGGTTTCGCCTCGACCGGATCCTGCTGACGCAAAATTCAAATTACACCCCCGAGCTTTCAGCGGATTTTTGGCGCAATCAAAACATCTATCAGATCATCACCGACCGCTTCTTCAATGGCGACGGCGGCAATGACAACCTCTCGCCAAACTTCAATCCCGCCGATGGTGGCCAAGCGCATGGCGGTGACTTCAAAGGCGCGGAGCGAAAACTCGACTATATCAAATCGCTCGGTGCCACGGCGGTGTGGATTTCACCAGTCTTGCTCAACGGCAACGGCGACTACCACGGCTATGCGGCCACCGACTTTTATCAAACAGATCCGCGGATGGGCTCGCTGAACGACCTAAAAAGTTTTGTTCACGCCGCTCACCAGCGCGGAATCTTAGTAGTCAATGATGTGGTGGTGAACCACGGCAGCACGATTATCGACAGCACTGACGCGGGATTTCCGAATTTCAAATATCCGCCCGACGGCTACGCGCTGCGCTACAACGGCTCGCGTCGCTATGCCGCGCCATTCGACAACGCCGCGCTCGGTGTGCCGCTCGAAACGCTGTTTCATAACAACGGCACCACACAGAACTGGGGCGATGCGACCCAGGTCGAATACGGCGAGCTTCTCTCGCTCGACGATTTCCGCACCGAGACAAGCTATGTGCGCGACCGCATGGCGGAAATTTTTTCCCACTGGATCCAAAGCATCGGCTTCGATGCCTACCGCATCGATACGGTCAAGCATGTCGAGATGGGATTCTGGGACAACTGGAGTCCGCGAATCCGCGCGACGGCAACAGCGGCCGACAAACCGAACTTTTTCCAGTTCGGTGAAATCTACGATGGCTCCGATGCGAAATGCGGTTCCTACACCGGCACGAAATCCACCGCAAACTACAAGATGGAATCGGTGCTCGATTACCCGCTTTACTATCAGATCAACAGCGTCTTCGCCTCCGCCAGCGGCAACACCGGCCAGCTTGAGTCACGCTACAACAATCTCAACACCACCAACTACGACGCCTCATCGCTGATGTCGCTGGTCACCTTTCTCGACAACCACGATCAGCCGCGGTTTTTGAACACCACGGGCAGCAACCCATCGCGACTCGAGGTGGCACTTGCCTTCCTCTACACAGGCAAAGGCATTCCATGTTTGTATTACGGCACCGAGCAGGACTTCATCGGCGGCGCCGATCCGAACAACCGCGAGGACATGTTCGACGGGCAGTTTGAAACAGGCCCCTCGCTCGGCGACAACTTCGATATGACCAGTGCCCGCTTCAAGCTGGTCGCCAAACTCAACAACCTGCGCCGACTCTACCCCGCGCTGCGCACCGGCACGCATGTGAACCTTTGGGCGAATTTTTCATCACCCGGGTTGTTCGCCTATGCGCGCCGCCTCAACAACGAAGAGGTCTTCGTGGTGCTCAACACCTCGACAGCCGCGCAGTCGATCGCCGCACGCCCCACGATTCACCCCGCAGGCACGGTGCTGATGAATGTGCTCAACCCCAGCGAAACCGTCACCGTCACCAGCGGCGTCGACGGCATCCCCGCGATGACTGTGCCGGCGACCTCGTACAAAATGTTTGTCGCGCAATCGCAGTCACTCGCACTCTCGCCAATCGTCAACACGATCGCGCCGGGCCACGACCAAGCCTCGATCTCGCCGGCCACGCTCGTCACGCTCACCTTCAGCAAGCCGATGAACACTGCCGCCACCCAGGCGGCATTTTCCATCACGCCCAACACGGGCGGCAGCTTCGCATGGAGCGCCGGCAACACGGTGTTGACCTTCACTCCCTCATCGAATCTTGCCGCCAACACCCTGCATACGGTGCGCCTTGAAAGCACGGCCACCGATTCGACCGGCCTTCCGCTCCACGGCGCCTTCGAATCGCGCCTCACCACCGGCGCTTCATCGAGCCTCGCGCGCCCGACCATCAACTCGTCGTCCGCATCCAACATCGTAATTTCCACGGCCACACTCAATGCCGCCGTCACGCCAAACGGATCTGCCACCAGCGTCGCATTCGAATATGGTACCAGCATTTCCTACGGCAGCACCACCAGCTCGCAATCGATCGGCAGCGGAAATTCACCGCAAAGCATCGCCACCAATATCAGCGGACTCGCCGCCAACACGACCTATCATTTCCGCGTCATCGCCACCAACGCGCAGGGCACTAGCTACGGCACCAATCAAACCTTCAACACCTCCACCACTTTACCGCAGGCCACCACCACGGCGGCCTCGTTCGTCACCGCACGCACGGCAAGCCTCAATGGCACGGTCAACCCGAACGGCGTAGCCACGACC
>Ga0208087_1000008_pt1 | contig 48013 bp, 39 predicted proteins | sample LakMenEpi29Oct10_FD_150745 | JGI IMG/M metagenome (GOLD analysis project Ga0208087, IMG submission 150745) | Freshwater microbial communities from Lake Mendota, WI - 29OCT2010 deep hole epilimnion (SPAdes) | ecosystem: Environmental > Aquatic > Freshwater > Lake > Epilimnion/Euphotic zone ... | reverse complement strand
TGCCCTCGACGAGTGGCCGATTTCCGTGGTAATCAATTTCTACTTCACCAGGCGCGCTGAGCGCTTCCGACTTAGCGTCGATACCCCACTTGGAAAAGTTGCCGATGCTGGGCGTGATCTGGCAGCGCCCGCATATTCCTCGACCACCGCATACCGAGTCGATGTCTACGCCAAGTTTTCGCGCGGCGTCCAGCACCGTCGTACCGTCTTCGAAGTTTCCGTCGAGACCACTTGGCGTGAATACAACGCGATTCATGAGGTGCTTAATCCCCTAGTGCTATTCGGCCGGACGGCGACGACGACCTTCGCGGTCGCCTCGTCCACCAGTAGGTGCGTTTGGATCGCGGTTGGCCTTAATCCATGCTGCACAATCTTTGTCATTTCCAGTGAGCACGTCGGCAGCCATGATTGCGGCTTTGACCTCTGCGTGCAGTGGGCTCATGATTGCCGATGTCATACCCGAAGCAATTGCCATCGACAGAAATGTGCCCGTTACTTGGTGACGGTTTGGCAAGCCAAAGCTGACGTTAGATGCACCGCATGTGGTGTTTACCTTCAACTCCTCGCGAAGACGACGAATCAATGTGAACGCCTGCTGACCTGCTTGGCCCAATGCACCAATTGGCATCACCAACGGGTCGACGATGACATCGCTGTAGTGAATGCCGTGATCGGCTGCACGCTCAACGATTTTCTTTGCGACTGCAAAGCGAACGTCAGGATCCATACTGATGCCGGTTTCGTCGTTGGAGATGGCAACCACTGCTGCACCGTACTTTTTGACCAAAGGCAGCACTCGCTCCAGTGACTCGTCTTCGCCAGTTACCGAGTTGACCAACGCTTTGCCTTTGTAAACCGAAAGGCCACGCTCGAGTGCGTCCATGATGGATGAGTCGATTGAAAGCGGTACGTCGGTGATTGACTGCACCAACTGCACCGCACGCGCGAGCAATGCTGGCTCGTCGGCAAGTGGGATCCCTGCGTTGACGTCGAGCATCTGAGCGCCCGCGGCAACTTGAGCCAATGCGTCGGCCTCTACGCGGCTGAAATCGCCATTTTTCATTTCTTCGGCAAGCATCTTGCGGCCTGTCGGGTTGATGCGCTCGCCGATCATGACGAATGGACGGTCGAAGCCGATAACGACTTCGCGTGTTGGTGAACTCAGGATTGTATGGGTCATGTTTTTTCTTTCTTGTCGAAAATTACTGTTCTTCGTCTTCTTCGAGCTCTTCAAGCGCTGCCAAATCCTTGGCTGCAACCGTTAGTTGCTCGACATCTTTTTCAAAACCACCAGCAAACGCCAACACTCCCAAACGTTGGCGGCTGTACTCGACCTCGAGTCGGTCGGCTACCGCCTGAGCGGCCTCTTGCAACGTGCCTTCCAGCGGAAGCGACTCGCGCGTCCATTGCGCTACGTCCTCCTCGGCCGTATAAATATGGGCCTTGCGCTTGGCGCGGTCTATCGCGCGTTGAAATTTTGCCGTCAGCACAACCTGGTGTCGGTCGCGGCCTACTTGTGCATTCACCTGGGCGGGTATGTCACGCCACTTAATAATGATCACTGCGTTTCCACCTCGTGCCACAACTACACACTCGCTTTCGTCGTCTCATTTCGGCCGAATGCGACCGGAATTGAATCTGCTAAACCCTTGATGCCAACGTGGCGATGCTCGAATGCAAGGCCCAGTTGCACCGCTGCATGCTTTGCGGCTTCAAGCACCGAAGCGCTCTCTGCCTGCGACAGCAACACCACTCGTGTGTAATTTCCGAAGTAGGTATCACGCAATTCTGGGTGCTTGTCTAGACCGAGGCCTTCCCACACAAGTGCGTTGAAATGCTTCGCCAAAAAATCGGTGAGATAGAACGTGCCTGGCTGATCGTCATGCAGTTCGTTGAACAGTTTGCTTCCTGCAAAAAACTCGTAACAGTGTGCGCCCGCAATGCGCTGCACCCCCGGATAATCGACGAGCATTGCATCGATTAGCCCACCCGTGCCGCAGTCGGCATAACCAACAAATGTCTGACGAGATTCGCGTTTGTCAAGATGTTCGCGAAGTGCAGGCACGATGCCTTCCGGACGGTTGTGCAAGTTGGCAGGCAAGTACCGAACTTCTACGACATCAGTGAGTTGATTTGCTTCAAGCACCGAGCGCAGCTCGGAAACCAAAGCACCACAGGCGATGATCAGAGGGCGAGCATCGACTGACATTGTTGGCGTGCAGTTTGAGCGTCAGTTGACGGACGGGCCAGGAGGCTCGGCGGTGCGTGTGCGACGTGCAGTCACCATCGATTTTGCCATCTCGGACGCAACTGCTGCATCGCGACAATACGCGTCCGCACCAACTGCTTCGCCGAACTCTTCGTTAAGCGGCGCGCCGCCAACCAAGATGATGTACTTGTCGCGAATTCCACGCTCTTTCATGGTGTCGACAACAACCTTCATGTACGGCATGGTGGTGGTCAACAACGCGCTCATTCCCAAAATGTCTGGCTGATGTTCTTCCAATGCTGCAATGAACTTGTCGGCATCTGTGTTAATTCCCAAGTCGATGACTTCGAAACCAGCGCCCTCCAACATCATTGCTACCAAGTTTTTGCCGATGTCGTGAATGTCGCCCTTCACGGTGCCAACAACAACTTTGCCAACCGACTCTGCGCCGGTCTCGGCAAGCAGCGGACGAAGAACATTCATTCCGGCTTTCATTGCGTTTGCAGCAAGAAGCACCTCTGGCACGAACAAAATGCCGTCACGGAAATCGACGCCAACGATGCGCATGCCTTCTACGAGTGCTTGTTGCAATACCTTGTCTGGGCTCCACTTGCGGTCGAGCAAAATCGTGGTGCCTTCTACGATCTCTTCGCCAAGTCCGTCGTAAAGGTCGTCGTACATCTGGGCTACTAAGTCGTCATCAGACAGGCTGGCCAGGTCGATCTCGTCGAAATCACTCATGTGTTCTCCCCTATATATACGGACCCAACAGGGGCTAGGCCCGTCAGATATATCACTGCGGCAAAGGTTATCAGGGCGACCCCAGCCGCGCCATATTTACCCTACGAGTGTTGGAAAAATTCGATCTGCTCGGCGGCAAGGGGCTGTTTGCCCAAGATCAGGTCGGCTGCCTTTTCCGCCACCATCATGACGGGCGCGTAGATATTGCCATTGGTTACGTAGGGCATCACCGACGCATCGACGACCCGAACTCCCTGCATGCCGTGCACGCGCATTGTCTTTGGGTCGACCACGGCCATTTCGTCGGTTCCCATCTTGCACGTGCAAGACGGATGATAAGCGGTCTCGCCGTCTTTACGCACCCAGTCGAGAACCTGTTGGTCGGAGGCAACATCTGACCCCGGAGAAATCTCACCACCACTAAATGCAGCAAAAGCCGGCTGGTTCAAAATTTTTCGTGCCGAAGCAATTGCTTCGACCCACTCCTGCTTGTCTTCATCGGTTGACAAATAGTTGAAAGTGAATGCTGGATGATCTCGAACATCTCCTGATGTCACCTTGAGACTTCCGCGCGAGTTTGAGTACATCGGTCCAATATGCACCTGGTAACCATGTCCCCCTGCTGGCGCAGTCCCGTCGTAACGGACTGCGATTGGCAGAAAATGAAACATCAAATTTGGATACTTCACTTGCTCGTTGCTGCGAATGAAACCGCCAGCCTCGAAATGGTTAGACGCGCCAGGGCCTTTTCGAAACAGCCAAGCAAAACCAATAAACGGGCGCTTCCAGAATTTCATTGTTGGGTTTAATGAAATCGGCTGAGTACAAAGATGCTGCACGTACACCTCCAGATGATCCTGCAAGTTTTCGCCAACGCCGGGCAGATGATGCACCGGTGTGATGCCAACTTTGCGCAGATCATCTTCGTTGCCTATGCCAGACACCTGCAACAACTGCGGCGAATTAAAGGCACCGCCGCACAGAATCACTTCTTTGGCTCGCACTGTTCTCTTTCTTCCAAACGGAAGCGCATACTCCACGCCCACGACAGTCTTACCTTCGGTGATTAGTTTGGTTGCAAGCGCCCTGCACTGCACCGTCAGGTTCTTGCGATGCTTCACGGGATGCAGATATGCGCGAGCTGCACTAAATCGACGACCCCGCTTGACGTTTCGGTCGAACGCCGCAAAGCCTTCCTGCTTGAAACCGTTTACGTCGGATGTAAGCGGATGGCCGGCTTCTTGCACTGCCTTGAAAAATGCACCGAACAGAGGGTTCTTGACTGCACCACGCTCCATATGTAGCGGGCCACTTTTGCCACGAAACTCGTCGTTGGGCTTTGCCGCTATGCATGACTCCATCTTTTTGAAATATGGCAAGCAATGCGCATAGTCCCAATCGGACATGCCCGGGTCTGCGCCCCAACGCTGGTAATCGAGCGGGTTGCCACGCTGAAAGATCATCCCATTAATGCTGCTTGAACCGCCAAGAATCTTGCCACGACCGTGGGAAACCCTGCGCCCATTCATGTGGGGCTCTGGCTGAGAGGAATACATCCAGTCGTAAAACTTGCTGCCGATGGGAAACATCAGTGCGGCGGGCATATGAATGAACACATCGAACCAATAGTCGGGACGACCGGCTTCTAGAACAAGCACCTTGTTTTTGGGATCGGCACTGAGACGATTTGCTAATGCACACCCTGCCGAGCCGCCACCAACAATGACGTAGTCGTATGGTTCATTTGTCACGCACTCATTCTGCCACGGAAACGCAAAAGTGGCGGAGCTTGCGCCCCGCCACTTTCAACATTGCTTTACGACTGTGGTTAGTTAAACCAGGTTGACCACGTTGCCTCGTTGGCAGCGATCCAGTCGGCAGCAGCAACTGCTGGGTCGACTTTGTCGATGTCTACAGGCCCAAGGAATGAGAGTTGGTCGTCGGTTGACAATGCAAAGTTCTTGAAGAACGAGAATACTCTCGCGTCTTTTGCTTCAAGTTTTGCGGAGGCAATCTTGAACAACTTGTCGACTGGGTAGTCGCCGTCGCACTTATCGCCCTCGGCGGCACAGTCAACACTTGGTTCTGGCAATGCAACATTCTTCAAGTTGTATTTGCCTACGGCACCAGATGGCGACCAGTAGTACACAACTACTGGCTTCTTCTCAGCCGAAAGAGCTGCGATTTCTGCCTGTGTTGCTGCTTCGGAACCAGAGAACTGCACTTCAAATGGAAGCGCAAGGTTCTTGATGATTGCCTCGTCGTACTGGGAGAACGATGGGTCCATTCCCAAGAAACGACCCTTTGAACCAGTGGCTGCTGTTGCGAATGCTTCAGCTACTGCTGGATCCTTCAGGCCTTCCCATGTTGCAAGCTGAGGAAACTGCTCAAGCGCGTAATCGGAAACGAACCAGCCGATTTTGCCCTCTGCCCCAAGGTCGCCCATGTTGACTACCGAACCATCATCGATGAATGCCTGCTCTTCTGGCACTACACCAGATGGCCACACTTCAACGTTGACGTCAACGTCGCCAGAGGACATTCCTGCAAACATGGCGTTTTCGTCAATGTCTAGAATTTCGACTGGGTTGCAAAGATTCTTCTCGATCAATTGCTTGACGATTTCAACTTCGACGGCTGATGCCGACCAGTTGTTGCGTGCAATCTTGATCGTTTCTGTGCCGGTGCAATCCCCTGCAGCGGCTGTTGTATCTGATGCTGTGTTGTCGCTACTGCCGCACGCTGCTCCAAGCAACGAACCAACCGTAATCAAACCAGCAACGAGCAATTTCTTGCTTGAAAGCATGTTTTCCCCTTGTGTAGTTTTGTGCACTAATCAGTGCACCCCAAGCGTAGCGAGGGCTTGTGCGCTTGTATAGGTGCTGAACTATGGTGAGGGGGTGCCCGGGGAAGCATCACCAGCAATAGAAGTACGCAAACTATGGAAGGTGTTCGGCTCTGGGGCGGCGTCGCAAGCAATTGCTTTGGCCGAAGGGGGCGCCAGCCGGTCTCATATCCTGCAGCAGACCGATCAAACCGTCGCTGTCCGTGATGTCTCGTTCAGTGTTGGTCGCGGAGAGACATTTGTTGTCATGGGCTTATCCGGCAGCGGCAAGAGCACACTCATCCGTTGCTTATCCCGGCTTATCGAACCGAGCAAGGGCGAAGTTTTGCTCGATGGAAAAAATCTCTTGGCAATGGGCGAAGAGGAGTTGCGCGGCGTACGTCGCGGGCAAATGTCAATGGTGTTTCAACATTTCGGACTTTTCCCCCATCGACGCGTTATCGACAACATTGCCTACGGCCTTGAAGTGCAGGGAATTGATAAATCGACACGACTTGCTCGCGCCAATGATGTGCTCGAAATTGTTGGGCTCTCGGGATGGGCCGACCACTACCCCCAGCAGCTTTCGGGCGGTATGCAACAGCGAGTTGGTCTGGCTCGCGCGCTTGCGGTCGATCCACAGATTTTGTTGTTTGACGAACCATTTTCCGCACTGGATCCACTTATACGAAAAGAAATGCAAGACGAACTCATACGACTACAGAAAACGATGCAGCGAACAATCATTTTCATCACGCACGACTTTGCGGAAGCATTGCGATTAGGCGACCGCATCGCAATCATGAAAGATGGCTCGTTCGACCAGGTAGGCACCCCCGAAGAGATCATTACTCAACCCGCCACCGACTATGTACGTGAGTTTACGAACGACATTCCGCGCGCCAAAGTGTTAAGCGTGCGGTCGGTTGCGGTTGCCGGCAACCCTGTTAGCGGCGGCAGAACCGTTCCTGCCAGCGCGCGAATTGAAACTGTTATACCAATGTTGTTAGAGCGCGACGAAGCCATATCCATCATTGACGAATCCGGCAACGCAATTGGTGTCGTCAATCGCCAAAGCGTTGCATCGATGTTGCAAGCCGAACAGCAATGAGCATCGCCCTCTCTTCTGCGCCAAGTCAAAAACAATCCAGACGTTTGCCTGCCGCTGCCGGGTTCGTTGCATTATTGGTTCTCGCGCAGATTCTTGGGCAACGAGGGTTTCCAGAATCGTGGAATATCAATTTGGCGAACCCAGTAAATGATGTCCAGGGATGGGTTCGCGAAAATCGCGGTCAACATTGGCTGTTCACCCTCATTTTTGAACCCTTCACATGGGTCGTTGATTTCGGGCTTGAACGCACCTCCGGGTTCATCAGTTGGTTGCCCTGGTTTATTCCCCCGACAATCGTGTTTCTCGTCATCGCACGTAGTGGCAAGTACTGGACCGCCGGTTTTGCAGCATTCGCCGTCGTTTACCCCGGCATCGTTGGTGTGTGGGAGCAAAGCATTGACACCGTCTCACTGATGACAGTTTCGGTCGCACTCAGCATTGCAATCGGTATTCCCATTGGTGTTTGGACGGCGCTGAATAAACGTGCCGAATCTGCGCTGCGTCCGTTACTGGACGCCATGCAAACCGTCCCAGCAACTGTGTACTTAATTCCAGTAGTGCTCATTTTTGGAATTGGTCAAGTTCCGGCAGCGATTGCAACCATCATTTATGCACTCCCCCCAATCATTCGCCTCACCTCACTCGGTATTCAACAAGTACCCGCATCCGCGGTAGAGGCAGCAAGAATGTTTGGTGCTACCAAGCGACAGACTTTGATGAAGGTGCAATTGCCCTTGGCGGTTCCTTCCATCATTGCGGGCATTAACCAAACCGTGATGATGGCATTAGGGATTGTCGTCATCGCAACACTGGTAGGCGCCGGAGGCTTAGGCCAGGAGATTATGCAAACCGTGCGCATGCTGAGCCCGGGGCGTGGGCTTGTTGTTGGGATGGCCGTTGTTGCTGTTGCGTTTGTGCTTGATCGCGTCAGCCTCGCTGTCGTCGTAGCCCCCGGCGAACAGCGTCGCTCCGTGTCGCGTAAGAGAATCGTTCTAATTGCTTCGTCTCTGATCATTGGTTCAATTGTGGGAAGACTTGCTGGCATCCAAGAGTTTCCATTTTCATGGGGCACTTCGTTCGCAGATCCAGTCGATACTGCCGTTAACTGGTTTCGTGACACGTTTAGTGTGGTGACGCGTCCATTCAATGATTTTCTTGTTCGCGATGTTCTCATTCGGGCTAGAGAGTTATTGAACGAGACACTTTCTTGGCAAGTGATAGTGCTAGCTGCGACAACGCTTGCTCTTTATGTTTCAGGTTGGAAGATGGCGATTACCACCGCACTCGGACTGGTGTTCATCGGTGTTACCGGCATGTGGCCTGATGCAAGCAAAACCTTGTCGCAGACTGTGGTTGCTGTGCTGTTCTCGATTTTGATTGCACTTCCCATCGGCATTTGGCTCGGTCGTCGCCCACGTGCGGAGGCGGCAGTTTCTCCCCTGCTTGATTCGCTGCAAACAATCCCTCCCCTGATTTATGCGATCCCCTTCGTCATGATCTTCACTGTTGGCCCGGTGCCCGGCATCGTTGCGGCGGTTGTTTACGCCATCCCGCCTGGCATCCGACTTACATCGCTTGGCATTCGACAAGTAAATAAAGAGTCGATCGAAGCAGCCACAACGTTTGGTGCAACTCAGCGACAAGTTCTGTGGGGAGTACGCATACCTCTTGCGATGCCGAGCATTATTTTGGCAGTCAACCAGATGGTGATGATGGTGCTGGCAATGGCGATCATTGCCGGAATGGTTGGCGGAGAGGGCTTGGGCTATCGCTCCGTTGAAGCCCTCACTCGATCCAACTCTGGATTGGGTGCTGAGGTCGGAATCGCAATTGTTTTGATGGCAACAATTTTGGACCGATTGTTGCAAGCCCTTGCCAAGAAAATGCAGGCGCCTGCGGCGCTGTAGGCAAACTATTTTGTTGGAAATGCACCAAGCATTTTGGCTGCAGACAACGTGTTCTCTAACAAACATCCAATTGTCATTGGGCCTGTTCCGCCCGGCATTGGTGTGATTGCGCCCGCCACAGCTTGCACTTCGTCGAAGTCCACGTCGCCAACAATCTTGTTGTCGATGCGCGTGACACCGACGTCGATCACTGTTGCACCTGGCTTGACGAAATCGGCTTTGATCATGCGAGCAACACCAACGCAGGAAACAATGATGTCAGCCTCTCGGCACATTGCCTTGAGATCTTCTGCTGGTGTCATCGAGTGAGCGCATGTTGTGGTGGCGTCGCCACCTTTGCGAACGAACAAAATCACTTGAGGTAGGCCCGTCAGAAACGAGCGCCCGATGACAACAACTTTCTTACCCTTCGTAGAAATCTCGTAACGGTCCAGCAAGCGCATAACACCGAGCGGGGTGCAGGGTGCGTGGCCTGGAAGGCTGCGCATCAGTCGTCCCATCGAACGCTCGGTCAACCCGTCAACATCCTTTTCGGGTGGAAGCAACGCAAGCACTGGTTCGGAGTTCAGATGTTTTGGAAGTGGAAGTTGCACCAAGATGCCGTGCACTGAAGGGTCGGCGGCAAGTTTGCGAACCTCTGCCTCTACCTGCTCTTGTGTTGCGTCTTCTTCGAGATGCACTCCAACCGAAACCATTCCGGCCTCTTGCGCTTTTTTGTGCTTGCTGGTTACATAGATATGGCTTGGGGCATCGCCGCCAACAAGCACAGTGGCAAGACATACTTTGGGCGAACCCGCAGCTTCAATTTCTTTGCGCAAGCGTGCAACAGTTTCGTCACGCAGTCCGTTGCCGTCCATCAAAATGGCGCCACCGGGCGTGCGTTTGAATTCGGTGCTCATGACAATCCGACGATTTCGCCGTTCTCATCAAAGTCGATGATTGCAGCGGCAGGCTTTGTACCAAGACCCGGCAAAGTACGCATGTCGCCACAGATTGGATAGACGAAGCCGGCACCAACCGATGCGCGAACTTCGCGAACGTTGAGGGTGTGGCCTTTCGGTGCGCCCTTCAACGAAGCATCGCCCGAGATGGACAGGTGCGTCTTAGCGATACAAACCGGCAGATTCCCGAATCCGTTGTCGGTGTAGTTCTTCAATTGCTTGTTGGCAAGTGCCGAATAGGTAACGTTTGCCGCGCCATAGATGGTCTTGGCAACCGTCTCGATCTTTTCCTTCAACGATGCATCATCGGTGTACAGCATGTGGAAGTTGTTTGGCTCATTGCAAGCCTCCTCCACTGCCCTCGCCAAGTCGACCGCGCCCGCGCCACCATCGGCGAAGTGCGTGCACACTGCAACGCGTGCGCCAGCCGATTCGGCAATCTTGCGAATCGCATCGTGTTCCGATTTGTGGTCGGTTGGGAATGAGTTGATAGCAACTACTGGCACAACACCGTGTGCTTTCACGTTTTCAATCTGTGCTTTCAGGTTTTCGCCGCCGGCTTCGACATCCGATGGGTTCTCGGCCAATAGCTCTGGTGGCAATGCCTTGCCGGCAACAATTTTGTACTTACCGGAGTGAGCCTTCAACGCGCGAACTGTTGTTACCAACACGGCGGCATCTGGCTTCAAGCCCGAGTAACGGCACTTGATGTTGAAGAATCGTTCTGCTCCCATGTCTGCGCCGAAGCCCGCTTCGGTGATGAGGTAATCGCCACCGTGAATGCCGACCATGTCGCCAATGATTGACGAGTTGCCATGCGCAATGTTTCCGAACGGGCCAGCATGAACAATGACTGGTGTGTTCTCAAGCGTTTGCAACAAGTTTGGCTTGATTGCATCACGCATGATGACTGCCATTGAACCTGCGCCACTCAGCTGCTCTGCAGTCACTGGCGTTCCCTTGGAGTTGTAGCCAACAACGATTCGCGCAAAACGGTTGCGCATGTCTTCGAGCGAGGTTGAAAGGGCGAGAATTGCCATTACTTCGGAAGCTGCGGTGATGTCGAAACCCGTCTGACGAGTGACGCCGTCTTCCTTGGTGCCAAGGCCGACGATAATGTTGCGAAGCGAGCGATCGTTAACGTCGATCACTCGGCGCCAAGTGATGTTGTCCATATCAAGATCGAGTTCGTTGCCCTGATGCAGATGGTTGTCCACCATTGCCGACAACAAGTTGTGTGCTGCAGTGACTGCGTGGAAGTCTCCTGTGAGGTGCAAGTTGAGCAGCTCCATTGGAATGACCTGGCTGTAACCGCCGCCGGCAGCGCCACCTTTGATTCCAAATGTTGGACCCATGGATGGCTGACGAAGGCTGATGACAGCGTTCTTGCCAATGTGCTTGAAGGCCTGACCAAGACCAACAGTTGTGGTGGTCTTGCCCTCGCCGAGCGGCGTTGGGGTGATTGCGGTGACTACTACATACTTCGCTTTTGGTCGACCCTTCAACTCGTCGATTGCGTCCAGGCTGATCTTTGCAAGGCTCTTGCCGTAAGGCTCCAACAGGTGCTCGCCGATTCCCATCATGGCGGCAATCTCGGTGAGCGGCTTTGCTGCGCCTTTGCGTGCAATTTCCAGATCTGATGGGAACGACATGATGTACTCCTTATATATGGCACGGTTACTCCGGATGAGCACCAACAGCCGCACCACTATATAGGCAGTTACTCCTCTGATATATGACAAAACTCTGGACTACGGTTGGCCCGTGGTCGCTTCGCTCCCGATTGTTGATATATCCGAGATTCGAACATCCGCGACCAACACCAGCGCCTATTCACAAACCGCAAAGAAACTCCTCCATGCGTTTAGCGACGTTGGCTTCGCCATCGTCGCCGGCCATGGGGTTGCAACTAGAACAGTCACCAACATGCGCGCTGCGGTTCGTGAACTATTCGCTACCCCGCGAGAAGTGCTGATGGCCGACATGGTTAAAAAAGGTAACTACCGGGGTTTCGTGCCCCTCGGGTATTTCACACCTAATTCCGGCAAGGGAACAGCCGACCAATACGAAGCATGGAAGCTGCATCGCGAAACCGACCCGAATGACCCAATCTGCTCGCAGTCTCCCCTATACGGCGCCAATAAATGGCCCGCGATTTCGTTTGACGTTAAGACACCCGTGATCGCCTATTGGAATGCACTCGAGGGGGTAACCAACGACATCATTGTTGCCCTTTGCTCGGCGCTGCAGATGGACACAAGTTTTGTGATGTCGTGCATGACGCAAGGGCTCACCAACATGACGCTGCTCAACTACCCACCTATGAATGCAACGACAGATGCTTGGGGAATTCATCCGCACAAAGATTTTAATGTGATCACTGCGTTGGCACACGACCCCGTTGGAGGCCTCGAGGTTCGTGCACGTAGTGGCGAATGGATTGATGCCGTATGCCCCGAAGACGCTTTTGTGCTGAACGTTGGAGACATGATGGAACTATGGAGCGGTGGTCGATTGATTTCAACACCGCACAGAGTGATCAATAGGACGGGCGAGGCTCGGCAGTCGTTTCCCTTTTTCTCCAAGCCTCGTCACGATGTGATTATTGAACCACTCATTGCACCTATTGATGGCTTCGATCGCTTGCCGCTGCACGTTGGTACTTCGGCTGCGGACATTTGGTATTCCAATTGGCCGGACACCACTTCTACCGACCCAGCCCAGGAGCTTGGCTCGTATCAGTAGTTCACGTCTTTGGCCGACGCAACATTCGCCTACGGTATGAGCATGTCCGAAAAGATTCGACGCAGTAAGAGTTTTGAGCCCAATGCTCAACTGACCGAGACGCTCCCCAATGGCCAGGTAGCACACCGCGACCATATAGCGCATTCGAAAGTACTAGCAAAAAGCTTCTACCAAGTGGCGCCAGGCGTGTGGACTTTCGTGGGCAATGGTCTCTCGAATCAAACGTTTATCGACGCACCGGACGGAATCATTGCCATTGATACTGGTGAGTCTGTTGAAGAAATGCGCAACGCGCTTACCGAACTTGAGAAGTACACGTCTCGCCCGGTTGTTGCCGTGTTGTACACACACTTTCACTACGTAGGCGGCACACAAGCAGTTTTCGACAAATTTGGTGAGGTGCCTGTCTGGGGACACGCAGACATCTCGTTCAACAGAGAACGCACCGCTACCGAGATTGCGCCTGCCTATAGCCGAGGGTTAGTCGAGCAGTTCGCCGTCACGTTAAGCGACTCCGGCGAAGACGGCCTCGTCAACGTGGGTTTGGGAAATTTTTATCGAGACCCGGCACACGCGCCACACACCGTCAGTTTCATTGCACCAACCAACACGTTTGCCGAACAGTGCACCATCAACGTTGCCGGCCTCGCCATCGACGTAACACCCGCACCAAGTGATGCCGAGGATTCGGTGACGTACTGGTTCCCATCACTACGTACTGCAGTGAACAACCTTGTTTGGCCAGTGTTGTTTAATGTTTTTGCCATTCGCGGTGAGGAATACCGCGACCCGCAAGTGATGCTGCGTGGGATCGACCACCTCCTGTCGCTTCAGTCGGAACACTTGGTTGGTGTTCACGGCCCGCCGATTTCAGGCCAGGGTGAAATTGTTCGACGGGTTACCCGGTACCGCGATTCCATCCAGTACTTGTGGGACCAGACCGTGCGTCACACCAATCGGGGCGCTTCATCGCGAGATTTGGCTCACCTTATTCAACTTCCCTCTTACTACGACAACGACTACCTCACTTCCGAGTATTACGGAGTCGCCGAACATCATGTGCGCCAGATACGAAGTGGTCTGTTTGGTTTCTTCGATGGCGAAGAATCCAACTTGTTTCCGCTTCCTACTAGGGAACGGGCCGATCGTTTGATTGCAGGTTTTGGCGGTGTTGAAATAGTGCGAACCACGGTGGCAACCGCCCTGCGCGATGATGATATTCGATGGGCGCTCGAGTGCGGCTCGTGGCTCATTCATCACTCAGGTTCCACCGATGACGACAAACGACTGTACGCCTCGGTGCTTCGCACAGTTGCACAACGCACTCCCTCCGCAAACATTCGCAACTGGTGCCTTGCCCGAGCGCGACACCTGGATGGCACATTCGATCTTTCACGCTTTTCAACCCACCGTCTCTCTAAACGACAAATCCTCTCTTCGCCCGCAGAGACAACCATCCGGCTCATGCGAGTGTTACTCGTGCCAGAGCGCGCCCAGAATCTAGACACGATCATTCGTTGGCAGTTTCAAGATGGGCAAACGGCATCCCTGCACATTCGAAATGCTGTTGCGGTGCCAGTCAACAACACAACCTCGAACAACATCGTGAAATGCTCACTTGAAACGTGGGCAAACGTCGTTAGCGGCTCTCTCGCGCTGAGCGCCAGCATTTCACAAGGAGACCTAGTAATTGAAGGTGACGCACAATCGGTTGTTGATGCCTTGAAGGCGTTTGACATTGCGGGGCTGTGCGCGTGACGGCTGGGAATATTCCGCTGCCCACTCCGCCCTTTGAGGGTGATATTGCCCGAATAATCACCGATTCGAAGCCTCGCAAGTTACAGCAACAAACTGCACCCGATGGTGCGCCGAACATCGTGATGATCATGCTGGATGATGTTGGCTTCGGTTCGTTTGCAACATTCGGCGGGCCAGTAAACACTCCTGGCCTCGACCGCGTTGCAAAAAATGGTCTTCGCTACAACCAATTCCATACAACAGCACTGTGTTCGCCAACTCGTGCTGCACTGCTCACTGGTCGCAACCATCACTCTGTGCACATGGGTGGTATTACTGAAATCGCTAATTCGTTTCCTGGTTACGACAGCGCGATACCGCCCGAGTCGGCAACCACTGCTCAGGTACTGAAAATGAACGGCTACAGCACCGCGTGCTTTGGCAAATGGCACCTTGCTCCGTCTTGGGAGCAAAGCCCTTCCGGACCATTCGATCGGTGGCCGACTGGTCTCGGTTTTGATCGCTTCTACGGAATCATGGGCGCCGAATCATCGCAGTGGGAACCGCCCGTGTACGACCAGACGACTCCAATTGCGCCTCACATTGGCCGCGACGATTACCACCTCACTGAAGATCTTGCGGATCAGGCAATCACTTGGATGCAACGACAACATGCAAGCACACCCAACAGACCATTCTTTATGTACTTCTCCACGCCTGCGGTGCACGCGCCACACCATGTGCCTCGACAATGGATAGAGAAATACAAGGGCGCGTTTGACAACGGATGGGACTCCCTTCGAGAACAGATCTATCAACGCCAATTACAACTTGGCGTGATCCCACCCGACACCGCTTTAACTGGACGCCCCGAACAGGTTCCACCGTGGGATGAATACCCCGAGCGTTATCGCCCCGTCGCAAGCCGACTGATGGAAACATTTGCTGGGTTCTTGGAGCACACCGACGCACAAATTGCGAGAGTCATCGATCAACTCGAGACCTTAGGAATTGCCGAGAACACCCTGGTCATTTACATCACCGGCGACAATGGGGCCTCGGCCGAGGGAACCGTTCACGGCGCATGGAGTGCACCGTCATTCCAAAATGGTGTGCCCGAAGATCCAGAGTGGCTCCTTGAACACATGGACGATTTCGGCACGGCAAAATGCGAAAACCATTTCAATGTTGGCTGGGCATGGGCACTCGACTCCCCATTTCAGTGGATGAAACAGGTTGCATCCCATTTTGGTGGCACTCGCAACGCGATGGCCATTTCATGGCCGAAGAAGATTGCCGAATGCGGCGGACTACGCACCCAGTTCCACCATGTCACCGACATTGCGCCGACAATTTACGAGGCTGCAGGAATTGTGCCGCCGCTCAGCGTCAACGGCATCAAACAGATGCCAATTCATGGAACCTCAATGCTGTATTCGCTCAACGACAAAAATGCAGCAAGCACACACACCGAGCAATACTTCGAGATTCTTGGCAACAGGGCCATGTATAGCGAGGGCTGGATTGCATCATGTTTCCATGGCCGCTTGCCCTGGATCAGGTTGCAGGGTCTTGAATTTGATGGCCCACAAGAAAAGTGGGAGTTGTACAACATAGAAAAAGACTTCTCGCAGGCAGTGGATTTGGCGCTGACCCACCCCGACAAACTTGCCGAATTGCAACAGCTGTTCCACCAACATGCGACCGACTACGGGGTATACCCACTGCGCGACCCAGGCTCGCCACGCAACGGAGAGTTCGCCGTGCCCCATTCGCTCGATGGTTTTTCTTCGATGACATACACCACCGCTCATGTGCGCATGCCAGAAAGCTCCGTCATCAATCTGAAAAACTGCTCGTATCAAATCACCGCTTCAATAGTCGTGCAGACTTCGACACCGCAGGGAGTTATTGCGTGCCAGGGCGGAAACATGGCTGGCTGGTCGCTGTACATCGACGAACAATCTCGGCCGACTTTTCATTACAACTGGTTTGGTCATGAACACAGCACAGTGCAACACCCAATACCGCTACCGGTGGGGACACACGAAATTCGCCTCACATTCATTTACGACGGCGGCTTCGGTGCAGGTGGTACGGCCGTACTCACTGTTGATGATGGTGACGGCCACTCGGTGCGAATTGAACGTACGGTGCCCCTAGTTTTTTCGATGAGCGGTGAAACTTTTGATGTGGGTATGGATACCGGCTCCCCCGTTGGCCCGTACCCTCACCAATTTCCTTGCACGGAAGAAATTGTTGGCATTACTTTGCAGCGTTTGAATGAACCGCCAAAAGAGATTCTGGAAAAGATGCGCGAAGGCGAATTTAGAGCGAGCATCAGCACGCAGTAAGCGTGATTACGAAACGAGCGGCGAAGCCAAATTCTTCCGCACTGCCAAATTCATTTCCTCGTCAAACGCACGCACGTGAGCTTCCGCTAGCGCAGCAGCCTTGTCGCCGTCACCGGCCGCGAGCGCCTGATACATCTCTGTGTGCTCCTCAACGGCATGACGCATGTCGGCGACATCGGCAATGTAGAGGTGCCACAACCTGTCGCTTTGCGCGTACATCATGTCGAGTGTGTCGGTAAGAAAACGGTTGCCCGCTGCATCCCAAACAATTTCGTGACACTTGCGGTCGATGCTCATCAGTTCGTCGTTGGTTACGCCGGGTCGGCGAGCATTCTGCAAGTTGTCGGCCATTGCTACCCAGTGTTCCTGTTTGCCACGCGCCGCAGCCAAACGCATTGCGTACGGTTCCAAAATCGCCCTTGTCTCGTACAGCATGGAAAGTTCCATCACATCGATTCCAGAAACCAACATGCCGCGTCGCGGAATGACGGTGACGAATTGATCGCGCGCAAGCCGCTGCAGCGCCTCTCGGATTGGTGTTCGGCCAATGCCCAATTCGGCCTGAAGCACGTCTTCTCGGATGACGTCACCTGGTGCCATTTCTAGGCGCACGATTTTGTCGCGGATCCTGAGATAGGCCTGCTCGCTTAACGAAATGCTCACGCCCGACATCATATCCTCAATTTTTACAGCTGATATTGCGCTGATATACTACCGAATTAGCAAGTTCCATTTTCAATATCGCTCCGACGCAGGTGCATCGGGGCTCTCGTTTCGGGGGTAACTCGTGAGTGAATTTCCAAGTCGCGCAAAATGTGTTGTCATTGGCGCAGGCATCGTCGGCAACTGTCTCGTCGGACACCTCTCCAAGCTTGGTTGGACCGACATGGTACTGATCGACAAGGGACCGCTCCCCAACCCTGGTGGATCTACTGGTCACGCATCCAACTTCATTTTTCCAACCGACCACAACAAAGAAATGGCACTGCTCACTCTTGCATCGCAGAAGCAGTACATCGACATGGGCATGAACGGAACATGTGGTGGCATCGAAGTAGCACGCACGCCGGAACGCATGGAAGAGTTCAACCGCCGTATGACCTCGGCAAAAGCCTGGGGAATCGATTCGAAGTTGCTCACGCCAGCCGAAATCAAAGAACTCGTTCCATTTGTTAACGAAAAGATTCTGCTTGGCGGTTTCTACACACCAAGCGTCTCTGTTGTCGACTCACTACAAACAGGAACCCTGATGCGCGAGAGCGCAGTCAAGGCTGGCCACGCCAAAGTATTTGCCAACACAGAAGTACTCGACCTCGAAGTAGTTAATGGAACGATCAAGGCTGTAGTTACCAACAAAGGCCGCATCGAAGCCGACTACGTAGTTATTGCTTGCGGTGTGTGGAGCCCGCGCATTGCAGAGATGGCCGGCGCCAATATTCCATTAACCCCAGCAGTGCACCAGATGGCCGACGTTGGCCCGATTGATGTGCTGCAAAAGACCAACGCCGAAGTTGCATTCCCGATCATTCGTGACATGGACACCTTCTGTTACGAGCGCCAATCAACAGGATCGATGGAAGTCGGTTCATACGCCCACCGCGCAATCTTCATGCACCCGAACGACATTCCATCGAACGAAGCATCGGCACTCTCGCCAACCGAGTTGCCACTTACGCAAGATGACTTCGACCCTCAGATGGAACAGGCAATCGAACTGATGGAAATGCTCGGCGACGCCGAAATCAAGTACGCCATTAACGGATTGCTCTCACTTACCCCAGACGCGATGCCCGTGCTTGGTGAAACCGTCGAGGTTCGCAACTTGTGGTCTGCTGCTGCAGTCTGGATCAAGGAAGGCCCCGGCATCGCGCAATTGGTTGCCGAATGGATGACTTACGGCTACCCACACCTGTGCGACCCACACTCGTCTGATATCAGCCGCTTTTACCCGCACGAGAAAACCGAACACCACATTTACGCCCGTTGCGACGAGCACTTCAACAAGACCTACGGCATCGTGCACCCTCGCGAGCAGTGGGGAACACAACGAGACATGCGCCGTAGCCCCTTCTACCCCCGTGAGGAAGCAGCTGGTGCAACATTCTTCGATGCGCGCGGTTGGGAACGACCACAGTGGTTCGCTTCTAACGCCAAACTTGTTGACAAGTTCAAAGACCAGTGCGCACCGCGCGAGAGCGAATGGGACGGCCGCTGGTGGTCGCCAATCACCAACGCAGAGCACTTGCAAATGCGCGAGTCGGTTGGAATGGTGGATCTCACCGCATTCAACGAATTCGATTTCACCGGCCCTGGTGTTGTTCAGTTCCTGCAATACATGTGCGTGAACAACGTAGACGTACCTGTTGGTCGTTCCGTTTACACCCCACTCCTCACACAAGGTGGCGGCTTCCGCGGCGACCTCACCATCATGCGTTTGGGCAACGAGCACTTCCGCGTGATCACCGGCGCATTTGATGGTGGACGCGACAAGTATTGGTTCACCAAGTACATGCCGCAAGACGGCTCTGTGGTGTTCACCGACATGTCGAGTGCGCTCTGCACCATCGGCGTATGGGGACCAAACGCCGAAAAGACAATGGCCAAAGCAACACAGAACATCAACGCTGAAGGAAAGCTTGTTCCGTTCGATGTTTCGCAGGCCAACTTCCCTTACGGATCGGTACGAGATGTACTCATCGATGGCGTACCAGCAACCATGTTCCGCATTTCATATGTCGGAGAAAATGGCTGGGAGGTCTACACCAAGATGGAACATGGTCTTCGCATGTGGGATTCCATTGCAAAAGCCGGCGAAGAGTTCGGAATCATTCCAGTTGGAATGGGCGTCTATGCAGTGACTGGTCGCATTGAAAAGGGCTACCGCTTGATGGGAGCAGAACTAGAAAGCGAATACAACCCAGTCGAGGCCGGACTCAACCGCGCCAAGGTGAAGTCGGCCGACTTCATTGGCAAAGCCGAGTACTTGAAGGCTCGGGACGAAAAACCAGCCGCCATCATGTGCACGCTCGAGATCATCGACCACACCAACAAGGCTGGCATCAAGCGTTACCCAACCGGAGGCAACGAACCGATTCTCACCAAGAATGGCGAGCGCATCGTGGACAGCAAGGGTCGTGTTTCGCGAGTAACAACCGCAGGTGCAGCACCTTCGTTGGGCAAGTACCTCCTTCTTGCCTACCTCACGCCAGAGCATGCCGTTGAAGGCAACGAATTGCGCGTGATGTACATGAACGAGTTGTTCCCTGTACGAGTTGCGCGAGTAGGCAGCCAGCCGCTGTTTGACCCAACCGATTCGCGGATGAAGAGCTAGTCGACAAATCCGATCATGAAGATTCTTGTCTGCGTCAAGCGTGTTCCCGCACCGGGTGCACGCATCAACATCACCGACGATGGTCAACAAGTTGACACTGCGTTTCTTGGCTTTACCGTAAGCCCTCACGAGGAATGTGCGGTTGAGGCTGCAGTTCAGCTTGTTGAACAACACGGCGGCGAAGTCACCGTGCTTACGCTCGGGCCAGCGGAAGCAGAAGAACAACTGCGTACAGCAGTGAGCGTGGGCGCTGCGAAGGCTGTGCTCGTGCCGATCGACGGGCAAGATTGGGATCCTCAACGCACAGCAAGCGCCATTGCGTCGGTCGTCAACGAGCTTGAAGGCGCGAATGGACCATTCGACTTAGTCCTGTTCGGAAACGAATCCGCCGACTCGTGTGGCTACCAAGTTGGTGTGCGTGCGGCCCTCAAGCTTTCTCGCCCGATGGTCAACGGCGCAAAAGGAATCGAGATTGACGGCACGTCTGCAAAGATTCGCCGTGAAAGCGACGCCGGCCAGGACATTTATGTTCTTCCGATGCCTGCCGCGGTTGGTGTTAAAGAAGGCATCAACTTGCCCCGCTACCCCACGATGAAGGGACGTCTGGCTTCAAAGAAAGTTGAAGTCTCGCGCACAGAAGCAACGGCATCCGTTGGTGGCCTCAAAATGATCCAATTGCAACGCCCGCCGGAGCGAGTGAGCAACACACAAATACTTGGCACAGGCCCCGAAGCCGCATCTGCAATTGTCGACTTGCTAGAAGAGTTGGGAGTATTCAAATGAGCGTTCTTGCCATTATCGAACACGACCGCGGAACACTCACTTCGGCATCACTTGGCGTGCTCACTGCCGCGCGTAACCTCGCGCAACAAATCAATACGACGATGGAAGCATTGACCATCGGAGCCAACGCCGATGCACTCAACTCCGTCGCTGCTCAGCACGGCGCAACGGTTGTTCACCAGGCGCATCACGAGGCGTTAACCGACTTTGGCCCAGAGGCATGGGGCGAAGCTGCGGCCCAGGTCATCAGTTCGCTATCGCCTCAAGTGGTGATGGGAAGCGGAACCGAGCGTGGACATGAAATAGTTGCGCAGATTGCAGCCCGCCTCGATCTACCTGCATCGATGAACTGCACCGAATTTGATTCGTCGTTCGATGGAACTCAACCACTGAAAGTTGTGCGTGCCCGTTGGGGCGGTTCTTTGCTTGAGCAGGCGGAAGTCGATGCACCGATCAAGTTGGTGACCTTGGCAAACCACACTGTTGAGCCCACCGAAGCACCAACAACATCAACTACAAACGTGGTTGATGTGCAACTTGACGCATCAGTTCTGCACTCCATCGTTCGCGACCGCGTCGAGCGTGTTGCCGGAGTGACGCTTGCAACTGCCTCTGTTGTCGTTAGTGGTGGTCGTGGCGTTGGATCGGCCGAGGCGTTTGCACCACTCGAAGAGTTGGCCGCGTTACTTGGCGGGGTTGTCGGCTGCTCGCGAGCAGTCACCAATAACGGTTGGCGCAACCACACCGATCAGGTCGGGCAAACGGGCACACGCATTGCACCCGACATCTATATTGCCTGTGGCATTTCGGGAGCAATCCAACACTGGGTCGGTGCCATGGCCTCCAAAAACATCTTGGCGATCAATCTCGACCAAGAAGCCAATATTGTGACGAAATCTGGTTATGCCGTGATTGGCGACCTGCACAAAGTAGTGCCCGCTGTCTCAGCAGAAATTCGTCGCCGGCGCGGGGTTTAGCCCAAGCCGATATGACCCGCTGGCGTTAGCCGCTGTAGCATTTCTGCCTTGCGCCTCGAAGTTGCGGGGTGCTTACAACAGCAGCATCAAGGGGTATTCGTGACCGAAATTGAAACCGGTGGTCCGCGTCGTCGCGGGCGTGAACGCCAAGCAGCAGGCCCACGCTCACGGTTGCCCGAGCAGAAACCATTTCGTCAGCCTCAAATGCAATACGCACCCACCAAGGTGGTGAGTGACGACCAGTTAGAGGCCATTCACCACGCATCGCTGCGAATTCTGAGTGATTACGGAATCGACTTCTTGCTGCCGGAAGCCCGCGAGCTGTTGGCAAAGAATGGCGCAAAGGTCACGGACAATCGCGTGCGATTCGACCCCGAGATGGTGATGGAAACCATCAAGACTTGCCCTTCGGAATTTAAGTTGCATGCGCGAAACCCTGCGCACACCCTGAACATCGGTGGCAACTGGATGGCATTCGGTTCGGTGGCTAGCCCACCAAACTTCATGGAGCTTGATGGCACTCGCCACGCAGGCAACCGTCAGAACTTCCAGGATCTCCTGAAGCTGTCACAGATCTTTAACATCATCCACTTCGTTGCCGGCTACCCCGTCGAGCCCGTCGACTTGCATGCTTCCATTCGACATATTGAATGTGCCTTCGACACGCTCACCATGACCGACAAAGCACTGCACTGTTACAGCCTGGGTCGTCAACGCAACCAAGACGTACTAGAAATGACTCGCATTGCCCGCCAGGTGTCGCAGGAACAACTTGATAAAGAACCTTCGGTGTTCACCATTATCAACTCGTCTTCACCGCTACGACTGGACACACCGATGCTTCAAGGCATCATGGAGTTTTCTGCTCGCAATCAGATCGTCATCCTCACGCCGTTCACACTTGCTGGCGCAATGGCCCCCATCACACTTGCTGGCGCGCTCTCGCAACAAAATGCCGAAGCATTGGCCGGAATGGTGTTCACACAACTTGTTCGCCCGGGTTCGCCTGTTGCTTACGGTGGCTTCACTTCCAACGTGGACATGCAGTCTGGCGCACCAGCATTCGGAACCCCCGAGTACATGCGTACAGCCATGGCCGGCGGTCAACTAGCCCGCAGGTACAACGTTCCATACCGTTCGAGCAACGTGTGTGCAGCGAATGCTTTGGATGCGCAAGCAGCATACGAAAGCGTGTTTTCGCTTTGGGGCGCGATTCAGGGAGGCGTCAATGTGCTGATGCACGGCGCGGGCTGGATGGAGGGCGGGCTTCATGCATCGCTCGAAAAATTCGTACTGGATGCTGACTTGTTGCAGATGGTTGCCGCTTATCTTGAGCCCATCGTCGTCGATGAGGCAACACTTGCACACGAAGCAATTGGCGAGGTTGGCCCAGCCGGTCACTTCTTCGGCGTTCAACACACCCAAGACCGTTTCCGTGACGCGTTCTATAAGCCACTCATTTCCGATTGGCGCAATTACGAATCATGGGAAGAGGCAGGGAAACCGACTGCCGATCAAAAAGCAAAAGAGTTGGCACAAGTTTTCCTTGATGAGTACCAACGCCCAGAAATGGACGCCGCAACGTACGAAGAACTTGATGCATTCCGCAAACGACGCGTTGCCGAGGGCGGCGTGGCAACTGACTTTTAACTAATAGAGAAGGAAATTGAACTTATGAAATCTTCTGCACGCGTAGTAGTTATCGGTGGCGGTGTTGTAGGCGCCTCCGTGCTGTATCACCTCACCAAGGCTGGCTGGTCGGACGTTGTCCTGCTCGAGCGCAAGCAATTGACTGCTGGCTCCACATGGCACGCCGCCGGCGGAATGCACACGCTCAACGGCGACCCAAACGTTGCCCGTTTGCAGCAGTACACCGTCAATTTGTACAAGGAAATCGAGAAAGAGTCAGGCCAGAATTGCGGCATTCACCTGCCTGGCGGCTTGCAACTTGCCGATACACCAGAGCGTCTCGACTGGTTGAAGATGGCGCAAGCCCGCGGTCGTTACCTGGGCATGCACATGGAAATGCTGTCGATGAAAGAAGCAAAAGAACTCAACCCCTTGCTTGAAGAGAAGTATTTCGTAGGTGCGTTGTACGACGAAGACGAAGGTTCGGTAGACCCATACGGCGTAACACACGCTTACGCAATTTGTGCTCGCAACCGCGGAGCCGAGGTGTACACCGAGACGTGGGTGACCGGCCTCAGCCAGCGCACAGACGGAACATGGGACGTCATTACCGACAAAGACCACACCATTCACGCAGAGCATGTAGTGAACGCTGGTGGTTTGTGGGCGCGCGAAGTGGGCCGCATGTGCGGAATTGAATTGCCAGTGTTGGCGATGGAACACCACTACCTGATGACCGAACCAATGGAAGAAGTAATCGCATACAACAAAGAAACCGGTCGCGAACTTCCTCACATGATCGACTTCGCGGGAGAAATTTATGCCCGCCAAGAGGGACAGAGCATCCTGCTTGGAACATACGAACAAAACAATCGCCCGTGGGCACCAAAAGAAACACCATGGGATTTCGTATTTCAGTTGTTGCCACACGATTTGGAGCGCATTGCTCCAGAGCTCGAGCGCGGCTTTGCACACTTCCCCGCTGTGGGACGTGCAGGAATTAAGAAGTTCGTCAACGGCCCATTCACATTCTCGCCAGACGGCAACCCGCTCGTGGGGCCAATCAAGGGCATGCGCGGCATGTGGTCGGCGTGTGCAGTTATGGCCGGCTTGTCGCAAGGTGGAGGCGTTGGGCTTTCACTTGCCAACTGGATGGTGCACGGCGACCCAGGCGCAGACATTTGGGGCATGGACGTTGCTCGCTACGGCGACTTCGCAACGCTGGAATACACCAACGCCAAGGTGCGCGAAAACTATTCGCGTCGTTTCCGCATCACCTTCCCGAACGAAGAGCTTGCAGCAGCACGACCATTGCACACCACACCTATCTACGACCGCTTGCTCTCGCACAACGCTGTTATGGGCGCGGGCTTCGGTCTTGAGCACCCACTGTGGTTCCAGGACAAAGGCCTCGAGCCAACAGAAGAGATCACGTTCTATCGTTCCAATGCATTCAAGAATGTGGGCGAAGAATCACGGGCAGTTCGTGAGCGTGTTGGCTTTTCCGAAGCATCCAACTTTGCCAAGTACAAAGTCAGTGGCGAAGGTTCGGCCGCATGGTTGCAGCACCTCTTCACCAATGCACTTCCAAAGATTGGCAGAACATCGCTTACCGCAATGCTCAACCCAGAAGGAAAGATCGTTGGCGAGTTCTCTGTATCTCGAATTGGTGAGGAAGAGTTCTTCCTCTTCGGTTCGCAGGCCGCAGAAGTACACCACCCTCGTTGGTTCCTCGCGCACCTTCCCGAGAACAGCCCAATTCGCTTCGAGAACCTTTCGCTCTCGATGGTTGGTCTCACCGTTGCCGGCCCACGCTCACGCGACGTATTGCAAAAGTTGACCGACACATCGCTTGCCACAAAGGATTTCCCTTTCATGGCATTCCGTCGGGTGAACATCGGCAATGCGCCAGTGTGGCTGTCGCGAATGACTTACACCGGCGACCTCGGTTACGAAATCTGGATTGCACCCGAATACCAGCGTTACTTGTTCGACCTGATCTGGGAAGCCGGAAAAGAATTCGACATGCGCTTGTTCGGTTTCCGCGCGCTCATCACTATGCGCCTAGAAAAGAACTTCGGCACTTGGTACCGCGAGTACCGCCCCATCTACACACCGCTCGAGGCCGGCATGGATCGGGCTATGAAGCTCGACCACGACTTCATTGGGCGTGCAGCGGTAGAAGCCGAAATGAAAACTGGCCCTGCCCGCAAGTTGGTGATGTTCAAAGTGGACGTCGACCCAACAAGGCCAGCAGACGTGATTGGTGACGAACCCGTCTTCCATGATGGAAAAGTTGTTGGTTGGATCACCTCGGGTGGATACGCGCATTACTCCGGCGTATCGCTTGCCCTTGGTTACATCCCGGCCGAACTTGCCGCAGAGGGCACAACTGGTTTCGAAATTGAAATCATTGGCAACATGCGCCCAGCCAGCTTGCAAATCGAGCCCGTGCTCGACCCAAGCGGCTCACGTATGCGCGCCTAGACATGGCAACAATCACTCGAATCGAGATCACACACCATCAACTACCCCTCGACCCGCCGTTTCCGGCGTCGTGGGACACCCGCCCACGAACGCAGTTCCCTGCAACGATCGTGCGAGTGTTTGATGATCAAGGGCGATGTGGTGTGGGCTCGGGCGATGCGATGTACGGCTTTGCCGATTACGAACGGTATTTCATCGGCCAAGACCCACTGGATGTCGATCGTCATGCCGCGGTGATCTCCAATATCGAGTTTCACGCCGGCAGGCAGTGGCCTCTCGACTTAGCCCTATGGGATCTCAAGGGAAAGATTCAGGGCGAGCCCGTCTGGAAAATGCTCGGAGGTTTCGATAACAAGATCCGTGCCTACGCATCTTCTGGTGTTCACCGCAGCATCACCGACATGGTGGAGGTTGCCAAGCGTGTACGAAGCCTGGGGTTCCCCGCACTGAAGGTGCGCTTCGGCCGCCCAAAGTTGGACGACGACTTGGCGGTAGTGAAAGCCATCAGAAGCGAACTGGGCTCGAGCCTTGAATTAATGGTGGACTGCAACCAAGGCTGGAGAATGCCGTGGGACACCGCAACGCCCTGGAACGTAGACCACGCCACATCTGTTGCAAACGTGCTGGAAGAGCATGGTGTGTATTGGATGGAAGAGCCGCTTCACCGTGGCGACTACGCGGGTATGGCCGAACTTCGCAAGCGCGTTGGCATCCGCATTGCCGGGGGCGAAATGACTCGCGAGCCGTACGAGTTTCGCGAGTTGCTCGAGCGCGGATGCTTCGATGTCTTTCAACCGGACGCCGTGTGTTCTCAGGGAATAACCGGCCTTGCCAAGCTTGCATTCGAAGTTCAAAAGGCCGGCAAGATCTTCACTCCACACACCTGGGGCAACGGCATCGGCGTCATGGCCAACTTGCATCTCACTGCAGGAACTGTTGGCGCACCCTTCATCGAGTTTCCCTTCGACCCACCAGAGTGGTCAACTGCCCGGCGCGACTACATCCTCAACGAAACGATTGAAGCCGATGGCGACGGATGGATTCATCTATCGGACGAACCGGGCCTTGGCATCACTTTGAACGAAGATGTGCTGAAACAAACAGCGAGCAGACAAGCAACGTTCAGTTAGTTCATCTTCACGCGATAGTCGTGCGTGTAGACATTGGCCTTGCCGTCGCGCAGGAACCCGACAAGCGTGATGCCGAGCACGTCGGCAGTCTTTACAGCAAGGCTTGACGGTGCACCAACAGCTGCAATAAACGCGATGCGGGCAATTGCTGCTTTCTGGATAATTTCAAACGATAAGCGGCCGCTGCAAAATAGGCCATGACGTGTGAGCGGAACTGTTTTGGCCATCACGCTGGCGCCAACCACTTTGTCGACTGCATTGTGCCGACCGATGTCCTCACGAACCACCGACACTGCCCCGTCCGAGTCGAACAGCGCAGCAGCATGCAGGCCGCCAGTTCTGTCGAATGTAGGTTGCGCAGCACGAATTGAATCGGAAATCGACATGAGTGTTTTGGCGCTGATAGTTGGCCCGCTATCGCGATCGACGGGCTCGGTTGCCTGGAGTAATTGATCGATCGATTCGGTGCCACAAATTCCGCAACTGGCCGAAGTGACCATTGCGCGCCTGGCAAGTGCCATATCAAAACCCCTCGCAAGCGCAACAGTAACGATGTTGTACTTTTGCTCCTCGCCCTCCACCAGTTCGCAATACTTCACCGTTCGAACGTCATCCGGCCGAGTAACGATCCCCTCTGTGTACAGAAACCCCACGGCCAACTCGTAGTCGTTGCCTGGCGTTCGCATGGTCACAGAAATTTGAACTGGTTCTTGGCCCGGCCCTTCGGCACGAATTTCCATCGGCTCTTCTGTCACCACGTAGTCGGGCTTGGTGCCCACTCGGCCCTCGCCATTAACGGTGACCACCTTCCAGTCGGTGGACTTGCGTCGGGCCTGAGCGTTGCCGGAAGTCATTTCAACAGGCTAGTTGTCATCCAGAAAACCGCGCAGGTTGGCGCTGTTGTGAGGATGGCGCAAGCGTGCCAAAGTCTTTTGCTCGATCTGGCGGACGCGCTCACGAGTTACCTTCATTATTTTGGCCACGTCCTCAAGCGTGTGCGGCTGGCCAACATACTTACCAATACCAAAACGCATCATCACAATTTCTTGGTCGCGTTCGGGAAGGTCCTTCAGCGTGCGCTCCACAGCTTCGCCCAACTGCCTTTTCTCGGTTGATTCGATGGGATCGTTGGTGGCATCGCTGCTGGCGATGGTGTCGCCCACTGTGAGGTCGTCGGTATCGCTGCCAACAGGCGCATCAAGGCTGGTGGTGGTAATTGCGATCTGCATTACTTCAAGCAATTTGTCTACGGTGAGCCCGCAACGCACTGCGACTTCTTCGGGCAATGGGTCGCGCTCTAGCTCGGACGCCAGCTCGCGCTCCACTCGATGGACGCGGTTGACTATTTCCATCATGTGGCCAGGGATGCGAATGTTGCGTCCCTGATCAGCCATCGCCCTCGACATTGCCTGGCGGATCCACCACGTTGCGTAGGTTGAGAACTTAAAACCCTTCTCAAAGTCGTACTTATCGGCAGCGTGCATTAAGCCGATGTTGCCTTCTTGGATCAAGTCGGCCAGTTGCAACTCCTTGCGGTCGTAACGACGGGCAATTGAAACGACCAAGCGCAGGTTGGCACGAACCATGTGCTCCTTGGCCTTTTCTCCGTCACTGATGGTTCGCTGCAGCGCTCGCCTTTCGCGAATGCCGAGCGAGGCCGCCGTCTCATCAAGTTGCCTCTTTGCCTCGAGGCCATCTTTGATTTGTTTACCAAGCCGTTTTTCGTCATCAGCCGTCAACAGGTCTACTTGACCTATTTCGTTGAGGTACATGCGAACGGCATCTGGGCCCGAGTCGCTGGCAAAGGTGCTCCTCATACGTGATCCTGAAGGCGCAGATTGAGCCAGTCGAGCAACTGCGAGGCTGCCTCGTCTGCCGTAGTGGGGTTGTCCAACCGTTCGAGCAGTAAGCGGGCATCGCGGTCGAGACGGATTTGTTCCGGATCCGAAATTTTCACGCGGGCTGTTAGCTCGCGCCGAACTGCTGCAGAAATGAGGTTGAGCGCTTCTAGCATCGGTTCAGAATCGACATCGGCAACTGCTGCCCGCTCTATTGCTTCGCGCGCCTCTGGGTCGGCCAATTCAAGAGCGGTATTCACTACACCCTGCGTTTCGGCGAGAGCCAGGAATGCACGACGGTAGACGTCGTCTTGGAACAGCGCCTCGACCATCCATGGAGCAATATCGTCCCACTGTTGGATCAATAGTGCAATAGCAACAAACTCGGCATTTTCCCGACGCGTAGATCGGGCTGGTGCAGCCACCGCCACAACGGGTTTACGGGAGCCGCGCTCGGCAAGCGACATCAGATCGGCAGCGGGAATACCAACGTGGCTTGCCACTTCACCCGCGTACAACTTGCGAACATTTTTATCTGGGTGTTCGTTAATTACCGACATTGCTTGCTCTGCCGTGCGCGAGCGAGCTTCTGGCGAACTAATCGAACCCATGGAGAACACGCGCTGCAGTCGGAAACCTAGAAATGGCTTTGCATCCTTGATCGCCGCAGCCAGCCCTTCAGGGTCGGATGAAGCAAGATCGCCTGGATCTTTGCCGTCAGGAAACTTTGCAACACTCACTTGCACCTTGTAGCGGCTTTCCCACTCGTAGAAACGCTCGGCCGCGCCCTGCCCTGCTTTGTCTGCATCGAAAGCAAGAACAACTTTGTTGGCGAATCGCTTCAGCAGTCGAACGTGCTCTTCGGTAAGTGCGGTGCCACAAGTTGCCACCGCGCGCGTGATGCCAGAGCGATGGAACCCAATCACGTCGGTGTAGCCCTCGCAAACAATCACTTCATCAGCTTTAACAATGTCGGCCTTGGCCCAATTAAGCCCGTATAGGGTTTTCGACTTTGCATAAATGGTTGTCTCGGAAGAGTTTTTGTATTTCGCTGGGTCTGTGCTTCCCGGCAAGATTCGACCGCCAAATGCAACGGCCTCGCCACCGTCGGTAAAAATTGGAAAAAGCACGCGAGCCCGAAACGAGTCTTGTGGTTTACCCCGCTTGTTGACGAAGGCCAGTCCAACCTCCTTAAGCAAGTCGGTTGAAACACCAATTTCACGACTCATTGCATCCCAGTCGTCTGGCGCCCATCCAATTTTGAATTGGCGCGCTACTTCACCCGACAAGCCTCTGGCGCGAAGATAGTCGCGGGCCTCCCTGGCATCGGGGCCTTGTAGTAACCGATCGTGATACCAGTTGACTGCTGTATCCATTACTTCAACAAGTTGTTTCCGCCGCTGACGATCCTTGCTTTGGCCGCCGGTCGTATACGTCAACTGGATTCCGGCTTTACCGGCAAGTTGCTCTACCGCCCCGACAAAATCCAAATGTTCAATCTCTTGAACAAACTTGAAAACGTCGCCCGCTGCACCGCAACCGAAACAGCGGTAGCGCTTCGTTTCCTCGCGTACGTTAAACGAACCAGATTTCTCGGCATGAAACGGGCAAAGCCCCACCCAGTTTCGACCAACCCGCCTCAACGGCATATAGCCCTGCACCACATCCACCAGGGATACGGTGTCGCGGACCCGCTCTATGTCGTCGTCAGCAATTGCCACGCCCCGAAGGCTAGTGCTTACGATCCTTGCGAATAGAAGCCACAATGGCCACCGTCATGGTCAGTGTGATGAAACCGAGTGACCACACTGTGGGCACGTGATACCAGTGAGCGACCGTCATCTTGATGCCCACATAGATGAGGAGCACCGAAATGGCGGGCTTCAGGTACACAAACCTGTCCTTGATGTCTGCAAACAGGAAGTACAGGGCGCGTAGGCCCATGATTGCGAATGCGTTAGCGGCAAAAACGATGAACTGCTCATTGCTCACGGCTAGTACTGCAGGAACCGAATCGATCGCAAAGATGAGATCCGAGATTTCGATGACGACCAACACGGCCAAGAGCGGCGTGGCGAGGCGCTTGCCGTTCTTTTTCGTCCACAGTTTCTGACCGTCAAGCTCGTCGGTAGTTGGCACGAACCGATGGAACAGACGCATCGTACGAGTGTCGGATGGGTTTGTATTGTCCTCCCCACCATGGCGGAATACACCGACGCCAGTGTAAATAAGGAACAAACCGAAGCCGATCAATATGTAATCGAAGCGTTCGATAATGGCAACGCCCAACAAGATGAAGATGAAGCGCATAATCAGCGCTCCGAAAATGCCCCAAAACAATGTGCGGTGCTGATACTGGCGCGGCACTTTGAAGTGGGTGAAGATCATTGCCCAAACGAAGACGTTGTCGACGCTGAGGCTCTTTTCAATGAGATAGCCGCTGATGTATTCGACTGCAGCTGCGCGCTCGAACATCCACCAAATAACAAAAGTAAAACCGACACCGATGCCAACCCATACGGCCGATTCGATGGCTGCTTCTTTTACGTGGGCAACGTGCGGCCGACGATGGACAACCAAAATATCGAACAGCAACAGCGCGCCGATGACTCCAAGCAACATGTACCATCCCCACGGGGGAACGGTGATATCTACGAAATTATCTCTACCACTACCTGCTGCTACGAGATTGAACATGTTGAAATTGCCAAGACCTTTCGGGTGTTGAACCGACTCCTATTTGGAATCTGTTGAGCTTCCCCCGATGATCGCTTGCGCGCACGCAAGTCGGGCTATGGGAATACGATACGGCGAACACGAGACGTAGTCAAGTCCCGCCGCGTAAAACATGGCGATTGAGTCTGGGTCTCCCCCGTGTTCGCCACAGACCCCCAACTTCAACGAACGTTTTGTTTTCCGGCCGCGCTTTACAGCCATCCGAACTAGTTCGCCCACACCAACAACATCTATTGACTCGAATGGGTTGCGCTTCAGCAAACCCGCGGCCAAATACTGTGGCATCAATCGGCTTTCCACATCATCTCGGCTGAATCCAAACGTCATCTGTGTGAGGTCGTTCGTTCCAAAACTGAAAAAATCGCTGACCTCGGCTAATTCATTTGCAACCAGCGCAGCTCGTGGCGTTTCAATCATCGTGCCGATTGTCACCTTTGGACGGGAAATCTTTCGAGCTTTTCCAGCCTGCTTATCTGGGGTCGTTCGCGGCAAGCGACCATGCTGAACGATCGTCTCTTCCACCCAGCTGCGGGCAAGAGTTAACTCCTCTTTTGTGGTGACGAGGGGAATCATGATCTCGATGATTGGCTGGAAACCCTCGTTTGCAACCATGTCTGCTGCTGTCAGCAACGCTTTCACCTGCATTGCATACAAACCCGGCTTCAACACGCCAAGTCGAACTCCGCGCGTTCCCAGCATCGGGTTAACTTCAGACCATGCATGCGCGGCGTCGAGCAACTTCTGCTCCTGTGCGGTGAGTGCGCCCAGCGCCTGCTTGCTCTCAAGTACGCCAACGCGTGGCAGAAATTCGTGCAGAGGTGGATCGAGCAGACGTACTGTCACTGGAAGCCCGCTCATTGCCCGCAACAATGCAACAAAGTCGGTTGTTTGCACTTCGCGCAGTGCTTCCAACGCAATTGCCTCTTCTTCGGGTGTCTCAGCAAGAATCATCTGTCGAACGACGGGCAACCGATCAGGCGCAAGAAACATGTGCTCGGTTCGGCAGAGCCCGATGCCTTCGGCCCCGAATTGACGAGCCATTTCGGCATCTTGTTGATTGTCCGCATTGGCCCTCACCGACATCTTGCCCTTGCGCACTTCGTCGGCCCACTTCACGATGGTGTGAAAATCCTTAGTCGGCTCCGCGGCTTCCAACTCGACCGCCCCGAGCATTACCTCGCCCGTCGTACCATCGATCGAAATGGTGTCGCCCTCTCGCACAATTGTTGAGCCAACTGCAAACTGATTGCCGTCGATCATCACCGATTCAGCCCCTACGACGGCGGGCGTGCCCCAACCGCGCGCAACCACTGCTGCATGGCTGACCAACCCGCCACGTGTGGTGAGAATGCCCTGAGCCACCATCATTCCGTGCACATCGTCGGGGCTGGTTTCGCCACGTACCAAGATCACGGCTTCGCCTCGACTTACCGCCTTCTCGGCATCGCTTGCAGAGAAATACACCTTTCCAACTGCAGCGCCCGGTGACGCCGCCAGACCAACAGCAAACGCTTGTTTCTTGTTGACAAAGCGGGGATGCATGACTTGGTCGAGATGATCTGCGTTCACGCGCATCAGGGCTTCACGTTTTGAAATCTTCCAGGCCGCTTTTCCGGCGCCAGTTGGTTTTGTCATTTCGACAGCCATCTTCAACGCTGCGGCACCCGTGCGTTTACCCACGCGAGTCTGCAACATCCAAAGCTTTCCTTGTTCGATTGTAAATTCGGTGTCGCACATGTCTTTGTAATGTCGCTCGAGCCGAGCGAATATCGACATCAGTTCGTGATGAATCTCGGGAAACTTTTGCTGCAAGGCATCTAGGTTTTCGGTGTTGCGAATGCCCGCAACCACATCTTCCCCTTGGGCGTTGACAAGGAAATCGCCGTATGGCTTACTCTCGCCGGTGGCGGCGTTGCGAGTGAAGCCCACTCCGGTTCCCGAATTGTCATCTCGGTTTCCAAAAACCATGGCCTGAACATTGACTGCCGTTCCTAAATCGTGGCTGATTTTTTCGCGCACACGATACGCAATCGCACGGGCGCCATTCCACGAACGAAACACGGCCTCCACGGCGCCTCGCAGTTGTTTCATCGGGTCTTGCGGAAACTCTCTACCAGTTGACTGTTTGACAATGGCCTTGTACGTATCGCACAAGTCGCGCAGCGCAGAAGCAGGGAGTTCGGCATCAGAGGAAACACCCGCATTTGACTTGGCAAGAACGAATGGATGCTCAAATTTGTCGCCGTCTATACCAAGCACAATTCGTCCATACATCGAAATGAAACGCCGATAACTGTCGAACGCAAATCGCTCGTTGTTTGTGGATTCGGCAAGCCCGATGACGCTGACGTCGTTTAGGCCCAGGTTGAGAACGGTGTCCATCATCCCTGGCATCGAGAACTTGGCGCCGGATCGAACCGAGACCAACAGTGGTCGATGCGGGTCGCCAAGCTTTGCCTCCATCTTTTTTTCTAGAAGAGCAACCTGTTGCTGCAGCTCGGCATCAAGTGTCTTTGGCCAACCAGCCTTCATGTAGCCCCTGCAGGCATCTGTAGTGACGGTGAAACCGTATGGCACTGGCAGCCTGAGCACACTCGTCATTTCTGCCAAGTTTGCGCCCTTGCCACCGAGCAAATCCTTCATTTCCATCGGCGCTTTGCGATGTTTGTGATCAAATGGAAAAACAAGCGCCATGCAACGATCTTACGCTTGTTAACGATGCCGTATTAACGAGCTAAGCGAGAACACTTCCTCGCTTAATGAGCGCAATCGCGTGTGTGCCAACAACAGTTGTATAGGTGCCAACAGTTACACCGTTGACGACAACGTCGGCCCCTGCAACTGCATCAGGCGGGCAATCGATGCGCTTCAGCATTTTCGGTGCCGTTGATCCGCGTGAATCCATGCGTTCAACAAGTTCTTGGCCGGGATAGCAACCCTTAGTGAAACTGACGGCGCACTCGACGATGCCAGTTTCTGCCGGAATCATGTCGGTAGAAATGTCGACGCCCATGATCGGCCACATGGCAGCGACACGTGCTGCAGCAAACTGTTCGGTGGTGCCCTGCTGAATGGTTTTAGGCAACGCCAATGCGGGCGAGAAAACATCTACTGCAGTGCCGTCGGCGCGCCATGCGGCAAGCGACCCATCTATGGCGGTGCCCCCACAATTGCGAACGGCTCGCCAGTTTTGTTGCTGCAGATCCAAGTCGGCATTTACTCGAATCTTGAAACGCTTCAATCGGGTGACCACGCTCTCGCCAAAGCCGGCTTCCGTATCCAGCACAAACCGATCGTTTGCCGCGCACGAAACGCGAAGCAGAGCGTCTATCTTCCCAGTCGGCTGCAAAACGAACGATGCGCGCACATCGCCAGGCTGCATGGTTTCTATGTTTTGGCTGAGCTGTGAATGCAGATACTTTCGAGCGTCAGAACCCGTAACTGTCACGACATCGCGAACGATTGGTACCCAAAACGCACTCGATGCGGAATCAAGCATTGGCTTGCCGAGCGGCGGTCATCCTGCGGGCTGCGGGTATTGCCGCGAGTAATGCAGCCACCTTGTTGTGGCATTCCAGATCTTCGTCTTCGGGAACGCTGTCGGCGACTATTCCAGCGCCTGCCTGCAAGACTGCACCCTTCGGCCCAACAAACATTGTTCGAATAGCAATTGCTGTGTCGAGATTGCCAGAAAAATCTACGTAGCCGATGGTGCCTGCATAAGGCCCGCGACGCACAGGCTCTAGTTCGTCGATGATTTCCATGGCCCTTACTTTCGGCGCACCACTGACCGTGCCGGCAGGAAGCGTTGCCCGCAGAACATCGATTGGTCCAAGCCCTTCGCGCAACTGCCCCGTTACCTGCGAAGTGAGATGCATGACATGGCTGTACAACTCGAGCGACATCAACTCTTCAACCTTCACTGTCCCAAACTGCGCCACTCGACCAACATCATTTCTGGCCAGATCGACCAACATGATGTGTTCGGCGACTTCTTTAGGGTGCTCGCGCAATTCTGCTGCAAGCTTCTTGTCGTGCTCGTCGTCCAAACCACGCTTGCGGGTGCCGGCGATTGGTCGGCTCGTTACCTTTCCGTCGCGCAACTGCACCATTGGTTCGGGAGAACTGCCAACAATGGTGATGCTGTTGTGTTTCATGTAGTACATGTACGGGCTTGGGTTAACTTGCCGCAACACCCGATAAAAATCAAATGGGTCTGCGCCTAGCTGAATGTCGAACCTTTGCGAAAGCACAACTTGAAAAATGTCTCCAGCCTTGATGTGCTCTTTCGCTGCTTCGACTGCAGTTTGAAAAGAACTGCCCTTAGGTACGTCTCGTGCCGGCTTGGAATCTGTTGCTAATGGTGGCTCCGCTGCAACATATGCAAGTGGTTGAGTCAGGTCGTTAACAGCGGCATGGATGCGCTCAATCGCGGCATCGTACGCGGCATCAATTTCGACCGAATTTTGGTCGACAAGCGGGACACTTTCCAAGACATATGCACGCTGACGCCAGTGGTCGAAGGCGACGAGCGAACCGATCATGCTGACAACCGCATCGGGAAACTCGTGCACATCGCGAGGAGCATTCGGAAGGTTTTCTATTTCGCGGACTACGTCGTAGCCCAGGAAGCCCATGAGGCCGCCTTGCAAAGGAGGCAACTCCTCCATTACTGGGGCCTTATATATAGACAACAGCGACTCCATCGCGCCAAGCATTCCGTGATCAAGGTCGATGCCCTCTGGTACCGCACCAGAAACAACCATGTTTCCGTTGCGCATTTGCAGCGTTGCCAACGCATTACGCCCAACAAACGAGTAGCGACTCCAACTGCCCCCATGCTCTACCGACTCGAGCAGGAACCCGGGCTTGTCCCCAACCAATTTCATGTACGCAGCGACGGGTGTCTCTACGTCGGCAAGAATCTCTGTCCACACCGGGACAACAGTGAAATTGACCGAAAGAAAATGGAACTCTTGGCGTGAAGGGAAAATTTGCACTAACGACCCTGTCTCGACGCACGCAGTACGAGGCGCAACGCCGTATTTACGCCGCGCTCGGCTTCGTAGATTGCGGTCAACAGATCGTCACCGGCATCGGCATTGTTCGGGTCGCGGATCGCCATAGCTCGCGACTGCGCGAGCGCACTAAGCCTTTCGCGCGAACGCTCCAGCGTGTCGACAAGTGCAGACAGCTCGGCCCGCGTACTGGCGGTATTCCCAGAAATGTCAGCAGGCATCGTTGCATCTTAGACGCGAGGCTCGCACGTTGTGCTGACGAATAAACCAGACAAATGACAAAGGCCCCGTGAGGGGCCCTTGGCACGCGATCTCAGGCGGCGGACCCGAGACCAGCATCGCGCGAAAGCGAAACGCCTCGCGCGAATGCACAATGTAACGGCTTAGCGAGCTTTTTTTACTGCAGGCTTTTTTGATCCAGCTGATTTCGCCATTTTTGATCTCGGAAGCTCGGAGGATGGGCAGATGTCGGCGAACTCGCATACTTGGCATTGCGGCTTCTTCGCATCGCAGACGCGCCTACCGTGCAGAATCAATCGAAGACCAAAGCCGCCCCATTCCTGCGGTGGGAACATTGCGTTGAGTGCGTACTCCACCTTCACTGGGTCTTCTTCTTTGGTTAAACCAAGCCTGCGAGACAAGCGTCCAACATGCGTGTCAACCGCCAAGCCCGGCAAGTCAAAGACCACGCTTCGCAAAACGTTGGCGGTCTTGCGCCCTACACCAGGCAACGTAATCAGATCTTCGATTGCTGTCGGCACCTCCCCACCAAATCTGTCGACAACACCACGTGCCATACCGACGAGGTTCTTTGCCTTTGTTTGGTAGAAGCCTGTTGAGCGAACTAACTCCTCCACCCTCTCAACATTGGCAACGGATAGTTTCTCGGCGGTAGGAAACTCGGCGAAGAGCGCCGGCGTCACCATGTTTACTCGTGCGTCAGTGCACTGCGCCGAAAGAATCGTTGCCGCGAGCAACTGAAAGGCGCTGTCGTGTGTGAGCTCACAAATTGCTTCAGGATAAATCACCTTTAATCGCTTCAACACTTCGGTTGCTCGATCGGCAATTTTCTTGTTCACCTTTACTGTTGCCACAGGTGCGAACACTAGCCATCCAGCACGGATATCCTGACACCCATGTCGCTCACCATCATTCAGCGCCGCGCCGGCGCCGAGCTGGCCGAGGCAATGGCAGACATCGACTCGCTACTTGAAGCCGTAGAGCGCGCGGATGCGCAGCGCCCTCTTTCCGATCACATGTGGCTCGATCTACGCCAGGGCGGCCGCCCAGGATTTGCTGGTTTGCTCGGCGTACAAGACGACCACGACCACCTCGTTGCGTACTGCCAAGTTTCGCGTGGCAACGAATCTTGGTCGCTCGACTTAGTTGTTCACCCACACCATCGATACGAGATGACCACAATTGGCCCACAGATGCTGCGCGCTGCAATCAACATCATTCAGGCTGAGGGTGGCGGCCATGTTCATTGGTGGGTATTTGAACCAACCCCCACGTACACCAACCTTGCTGCCGACATTGGTTTGTCTCCAGGCCGAACCTTGTTGCAACTTCGCGCACAACTGCCGCTCAAGCAATCAACCGACATTGAAACATGTGCCTTTCGTGTAGGCAAGGACGAAGCCCAGTGGTTGGAAGTAAACAACCGTGCGTTTGCAGACCACCCCGAGCAAGGCCATTGGTCTGCCGAAACGCTTGCGTCGCGTTTTGCAACTGAATGGTTCAAGCCCGAAGGCTTGTTACTCCACCACGAAGACAACCAGCTTGCCGGATTTTGCTGGACCAAACTTCACAGCGACACCACGCCGCACCTGGGTGAGATTTATGTCGTGGCTGTAGACCCCGCGTTTTCTCGACGCGGTTTGGGGCGCGCACTGACCATTGCCGGCTTGCAGCACCTCTCTGCAGAAGGGGCCCCTGTTGGCATGCTGTACGTTGCAGCCGACAATCTCGCGGCACTTTCGCTCTACCGTTCACTTGGGTTTACAACTCATCACACCCAACGAGCCTTTGTTGGTGATGTCCAGTAGTTTTGGACTATGAGTAACACCCAACAACAAACTGCTTTACCTCGCTGGTCTGTGGCAGACGTCCATCAGTCATTTGACGCTCGCTCATTTACCGACGCAATGGAGGCAGCTGGCGCAGGCGTAACTCGGCTCGAGGCTCTGTTCGAGGAACACAACGTGCGCGCAATCGCCACCCGCCCGGTGCAGCCAAAAGATGGCGAAGCCGCCGACTCTGTAATCAACACTTTCAATAACGTTGTTGAAGCGCAAGAAATTCTTGGCGCTTACATCTATGCAACCGTAAGCACCGATTCGCGGAACGAACGCGCGCAGGGTCTGCTGAGCGAAATGGAAACACTCGACGCGCGCGTTTCCCCACTACTTGCCCGCCTCGCCGACTGGGTGGCAGCATTGGGCGCGGATCAGTTGGCTGAAGTGAGCACCGAGGCCCGCGATCACTTGGGCCCTCTCGAGCGCCTGCAGGCACGCGCCGAACATCAAATGTCCGAAGTTGAAGAAGGGCTCTATTCCGAACTTGGCACCACTGGCTCTTCCGCATGGGGGCGCCTACAGGGCGACCTGACATCACAGCTGAGTACCGAAGTACACCTCCCCTCGGGAACAAAGACGATGCCGATGGCAGCAGTTCGCGGCCTCTCAACCGACTCGGACTTGAACGTTCGCAAAGCTGCCTACGAAGCAGAGATGCGCGCATGGCCAACTATCGCGGTGGCATGTGCGGCCGCAATGAACAGCATCAAGGGTGAAGCCAACGTGGTTAATCGCAGACGCAAGTGGAAGCAACCGCTGGATGCATCGCTCTACTCCAACAACGTGAGCCTCGAAACATTCAATGCCATGCAGTCTGCGGTGCACGCATCGTTGCCCGACTTTCGTCGCTGGATGCGCGTAAAGGCAAAACTCGTTGGTGACACCAATGGGCTTTCCTGGTGGAACCTTGCCGCGCCGCTCAGCATTTCACCCGGACCGATTTCGTGGGACCAAGGCATCTCCTTGGTGAAAGGTGCCTTCGCGAGTTACAGCGATCGACTATCGCACCTTGTTGATCGATCAATTAGTGAACAGTGGCTGGATGCCGAGCCTCGAGAAGGCAAAGTTGGCGGCGCATTTTGCATGTCATTCGTTGACGACCGCTCGCTTGTACTTCTTAACTGGAGTGGCAGCGTCGACTCGGCGCAAGTTACCGCACACGAGTTGGGGCACGCTTACCACAACACGCAACTGGCTCATCGAACGGCCCTACAAAAGCGACTGCCCATGGCACTTGCCGAGACCGCAAGCATTTTTTGCGAGACACTTGTAGTTGAGGAAGGTCTTTCCCGCCTGCAGGGCGACGACCGCCTGGCGCTCCTAGACGTAGACCTGATTGGCGCAAACCAAGTAGTCGTGGACATTCACAGTCGTTTCTTGTTTGAGACCGAAGTGTTTGCACGCCGACAAAAACGGACCCTCGGCGTGAGCGAACTAAACGAAATCATGCTCTCTGCTCAACGCGATGCGTACGGCGATGGCCTTGATCAATCAACCGCACACCCCCACATGTGGGTATTGAAACCCCATTACTACGGCAGCCACTTTTACAACTGGCCGTATACCTATGGTTTGCTGTTCGGACTGGGACTGTACGCGCAGTACCAACTGGATCCAGAAAAGTTTCGTGACGGATACGACGATGTGTTGTCGAGGGCGGGCATGGATACAGCCGAGCAGTTGGGACAAGCCTTCGGTATCGACGTGACATCCGAATCGTTCTGGACGGCAAGCCTTGATGTGCTGCGTGCTCGAATGCGAGATTACGAACAATTGGCTCAGCCACACTTGCAATAACCAAGGATCTACTGCCACCACCCCTAGCCTGTAGGTCATGACAAGTCTTTACGATGCGACGCGTGAGGACATCGAAGTACTGCTTGAAGACCAGCCTGCATTTCGGATCACACAAATCTGGGATGGCCTGTACAAACAGTTGCTAGAACCCGAGAAAATTCTCACGCTTCCTGCCGCGCTTCGTACCCAAATGACCGAAATGCTGCCAACGGCGCTCAACTCCGTGACAACGAGCATTAGCGACAAAGGCGACACCGTCAAGTTTCTGTGGTCTCTTGTCAATGGCGGCCACCCCATCGAAACCGTGTTGATGCATTATCGCGACCGCGCAACAGTGTGCGTCAGCACTCAAGCAGGATGCGCGATGGCGTGCGGATTCTGCGCAACCGGCCAGGCAGGTTTCAGCCGACATCTCACAACAGGCGAAATTGTGGAACAAGTTGTTCGCGCCGCCCGAGAAAGCGCAAAACGTAAACAGCGACTTGCCAACGTTGTGTTCATGGGCATGGGCGAACCGCTTGCCAACGAAGCAGCCGTGTGGGGTGCCGTCGAACGTCTTCACGCCGACATTGGCTTGTCCGCACGAAACCTCACTATCTCTACAGTTGGCATCGTGCCAGGTATTCGCACACTTGCCGACCGCCCGCTACCCGTCAACTTGGCTGTCTCGTTGCATGCCGCTCGCGACTCGCTTCGCGACGAACTTGTACCAATCAACAAGCGCTATCCGCTAGCCGACTTGGTGCAGGCCTGCGCCGACTACCTGTTGAAAAAGAATCGTCGTGTCAGTTTCGAATGGGCCATGATCGACGGCATCAACGATCAGCCACAAGACGCCCGCGAACTGGCGCGCTTGTGCAAGCGGTTGCGCCCAGCCGCACACGTCAACCTCATTCCGCTTAACCCCACCCCAGGTTGGCCGACAAAGGGCACCTCCCCCGAGGGTGTCCGCGAGTTTGCTCGACAACTCGAGGATTTGGGTGTGAACGTGACCATTCGTCGCAATCGTGGCACCGACATTGATGCCGCATGCGGACAGCTTGCTGCGGGTCAGCCAATCAAGCTTGGTGCTCGTCGAGTGGTGACCGCAGAATAAATCGTTTACAACGTTTGCAACAAGCGTTGTTGCCCGCGCGTTATTTGATCCGCTAGCAAACGCTCCAAAACTCCGCCAGTAAACAAGGTGCCGCCGTAATGCAGGTGCACCGTAACGGTTGAACCTTCACCCTTCGGTGAAATATCTGCAGTAAGCACCCAAGCCGAATGACTTCGGCCGTCAAGTTCTTTGCGCTCGAAAACCACCCTCGAGCCAGCAATGTTCACTGTCCGCACCATTCTCAGGTTTTTTGAACGCGCGAACGGGCCAACCTTGCCTCGCAACTGCACATTCCACACCGCATCTTCACCAATTGATTGGGTGTCGGCCTCTGCCCGATAGACGATGTCGAGCCATTGCGTATACGCAGACAAATCGATCATTGCTAGGTGGAGGCGCGCGCAATCGACCGGCGCATCAAGCGATGCGTAAACATCCATAAGGGGTTAAGGAATATCGTTTTCGTTAAACGGTTCGCGCTCTAGTTCGTCGTCAGCCACTTCCGGCTTTGGCCTTGGTGTTGAAAACGTGTCGTCCATACCGAATGCCCTGCTCATTAATTTGCCCTTAGGACGAAGAATGCCACCAAGGTCATCGGTGTGATCGAACGAAGGTTTCCATTGCATGGCCTGAGTTTCTTCTAAGCCATCGTCGCGAACTTCCCACTCATCAACTTGCACTGGGGCAGGTGCAGGCGGAGTTGGAGCAGGTGCTGGTGCAGGCTCCTGCGCAATTTCACGATCAAACAATTTCGGACGCACCGCTTCTCCGCGAGATTTACGGCGTTGGCCAGAAGCAGGCGTGGAATCTCGCTGCACCTTTACGGGCGCCGGCGGCCTGAACAACCGTGGCACGCTCTCGCGCCGATCATCAATTGACCAACCCCTTGGCACACTCAACCTGTCGGCATGCTTCATGCACAAACAGTTGCGACGCTCGTTTCCTACTTGTGCATAGTTCTCGAGCGTTACCAATAGAGCCTGAGCATTCATCGAATACTCGACTGTGGCAATCTCTCGGCACAACGGGCGCTCACAGTGTTGGGGCACCCCCAAAGACTAACCCTCGTGGGCGATATGGGCCTCGATCCCACGACTTCCACGATGTGAACGTGGCGCTCTTCCGACTGAGCTAACCGCCCGAGGCAAATTAGGTTACACGCCCCTTGCTACTTGGGTACAACGCAGGCAGTGCCCATCCCCTGTCGATCACGGTAAGACTCCTGATCGGATGGGCACACCATGTCGAAGCCAATCAATTGGCTCACAACGCCGTAGTGCTCGGCTGCGCAATCCACCTCGCTCGCTGCGCTGCTCTCATCGATAACAACGCATGAACCACTTTGCAACAAACCATCGGGTCCACTCACCACTGCGGGGCCACTGAGTGCATTGAGTACTAGCACCACAACAGCACCAATAACGATAAATCCGAGCACCATACGCCACGGAAACTGCGCGTGCTCATAATGAGGTTGTGGCTGGGTAGGGATACTTGCAGAAGTAGTTGCGCCCATTGCCCTGCGAGAGATGTCGTACAACTTTCGCAACTCGCTGTCCGACAACACCGACCAGGCCTCCGAGATCGCCGCCATCTCGGAAGATGCGGTCTCGCTCAACGTAGTTGCAGTGTCGGGATGAACACGACGAACAGCATTGCGGTACGCATCGCGGATCTGAGTATCGGTGGCTGTTTCGGCAACGCCGAGAACTTTGTAATACGACATGTCAGTAGCCCAATGTAGGGTCGACGACACCCAACAATGGCTGTCCTGCAGCAAACAATTTTACGTTCGCAGTAATTCGTTGTCCAAGAAGCGCGGGAACCATGTCGGCGGTATTGCCAACGTGCGGCGTGATCACACAATTATCTAAGGACCACAACGGATGACCTGGCGGAAGCGGTTCTGGGTCGGTGACATCAAGAGCAGCGCCGCCAATAACGTTGTTTTGAAGGGCCCAAACAAGTGCATCGGTGTCGATGTGTTTGCCACGACCCACGTTCACTATCCATGCGTGACGCGACATCACTTCAAGTTCTGGCCTGCCAATCATCGCAGTAGTTTCTTCAGTCAGCGCCAACGCCATCACCACAGCATCCGCGTTAGTTAGAGCATCCACTAAGTGATCGGCATCTACGACTGTCGCGACACCCCGCATCGGTTGAACATGCCTGCGCACTACCGTGACGTGACAATCAAACGGTTGCAGCATGTCAATAATCGTTTGCGCAATGCCACCCCCACCGAGGACGGTTATTCGGCTGCCAATGATGGTTCGACCAGCATCTTCCGACCACTGCTGCTTACGGGCGTATCCATACGTGTAGCGCATTCCGCCAAGCAACAAAGCAATGGCAAGTTCGGCCACCGGGCCCGAGTAGACACCACCCTTCGCGCTCGTCCAGAGGCGATCGTCAGAAATGTAAGGCAGATACTCCTCGATGCCGGCATAAGGAAGCTGCACCCACTCGATGTTTGGGTGTTTGTCGAGCACTTCACCGAGCGCACCCGACTGTTGATAGTCGACCCAGATCAATCCATTGGCGTCGGCAATGTCAACAACCTCACAACCGCCGGCCACTACCGCGTCGGATGCCCAGGCTGGCGAACCTGGTGGACCAACTGCAATACGCGCAGTGCGCGGCGACTTCATGCCGACTTGGTGAGACTGCGGCGCTTTGGCTTTGCAGCTGACGTTTTTGCCGCTTCCTTACGCATGCCCGCAATTGTTCCAGACAAGAGAATGGCGACGCTAAGAAACAGAATCATGCTGGCAAGCACATTGATCTGAGGAGGAATACGCACGCGGGCGGCACCGTAGATTTGCAACGGGAAAGAAACAACGTTGCCTGAGTTGAAGAAGGTGATGATGAAGTCGTCAATGGAAAGAGCGAATGCCAGCAGTGCGGCGGCGAGGATGCCAGGCAGGATAAGCGGCAACGTCACCTTCATGAAGGTGCGCAAAGGTGAAGCACCGAGGTCTTGCGCGGCTTGCTCGAGCGTCCAGTCGAAACCTCTGATTCGGGCGCGAACGGTGAGGGCAACGAAACTGACTTGGAACATGATGTGAGCAATGACGATGGTGGTGAAACCAAAGTCAATGAAGTTTTGACCAAGGAACAACGTTGCCAGAGACGAACCCAGCACGATTTCTGGAGTTGTGAGTGGCAATACAAGAAATAGGTTGATTCCGCCACTGCCCCGGAACTTGTAGCGAGAGAGTGCAACCGCAATGAGCGAGCCGAGCACAGTTGAAATGAGTGTTGAAACGGCCGCAATTTCTAAGCTGACACGCAGCGCATGCGTAAGCGATTTTTCGGCGAACGGATGCATCCAGTTTTCGAAGGTGAACTCTTGCCAGGCGATGTTGAAGTTGCCCTTCGGTTTGTTAAAGCTAAACGCAACAATGAAAAAGATTGGCGTGAAGAGATAGAGCAGCCCAAGACCAGCAAAAATATTGAGCGCCCAACGCCCCACCTTGCTGCGTGTGCGCATCACGCCAAATCCTCCGTGCCAAAGATTTTGGTGTAGATGAGCACCAAGGACGCGATGCTGAACATCAGCACTGCAGACATTGCAGAGGCAACCGGATAATTGTTTTGCTTCAAGAACTGATCTTGAATGGAGTTGCCGATCATTGTGGTGTTTGGATTACCAAGAAACTGGGCGTTCACAAAGTCGCCTGCTGCTGGAATAAAGGTAAGCAGCGTGCCGGCAAAGACTCCCGGAATAGAGAGAGGAAGCACCACTTTCCTAAACGCACGGGTGGCACTTGAATACAAGTCGCCCGCTGCATTAACGAGGTTGGTGTCGATCTTTTCCAAGCTCACATAAATCGGTAGCAACATAAACGGCAAGAAGTTGTAAGTAAGCCCGCCAATAACCGCTGCTGGAGTATTCAGTAGTTTGCCGTTATCCATGATGTGCATCCACTCGAGTGCCTGAACCAAACCCACTTTGTCGAATGCGCGAACGACAAAACCTCTGTCGGCCAAGATTGTCGACCATGCGATCGTGCGAATGAGATAACTGGTAAAAAATGGGATAACCACCATGCCAAGCAGGATGTTCTTGTACTTGCCACCACGGAACGCAATGACATAAGCAAGCGGATATCCAATCAACACCGTAAGCACGGTTGCGATTGCCGCATAAATGAATGCATGTTGAAATTGTGTACCAAAGTCTTTGAAGGCGTTCGAATAGTTCTGGAAAGCCCAGGTGAAGTTGTAGTCAACGGAGAATCTGCTGGGCTTGGTGGAAAGCGAGATGCGAAGCAAGCTCCAAACTGGCGCAAGGAAGAACAACGCAAGCCACAACATCCCGGGCTTCAATAGCCCATATGGTGCCAGCAATCGTCGCGCCTCTGGGCCTCCTCGAAGGGCCAGCACCAATACTCCTATGAGTACAAGCAACAGCAGAAGCAGCACCACCGATGAGGCGGCGCCACTTACCCATTTGGCACCCAGCGCAACCAGGCATAATGCGGCAACGAGCATGGCCCCCAGACCAACGCGGTCGGCATTTGTGCCGATGCGATTTGAAACGGAGACCCCCGTTGTCATGTTGTCGTCAGCGCCCGAATCGGTGCTTACGCGCCGGTGATTGCCGAGAACTCCTCGTCAAACTTGGCTTCAACATCTTCTGACAACGTGGCGAACGCGCGCAAGCGTGAACTTGTTGCATCATCCGGGAAGAGCAACTGATTGTCTGCAAGTTCTGGGTTGATCTTTGCGAGTTCCTCGCGAACACCCTTCACTGGAGATAGGTACTGCACGTACTGGGTGATCAATGCTGCCTGGACTGGGTCGTAACAGAAGTTCATCCACTTCGCCGCGTTGGCTGCATTCTTTGCGCCCTTTGGCACCATCATTACGTCGGCCCAACGCGTTCCGCCTTCTTCTGGAATGACGAATCGGACGTTGGGGCTGTCCTTGCCAAGTTGCAACACGTCGCCCGACCAGCCAACGCATGCTGCGAAGTTTCCGCTCACCAAGTCGTCGGTGTAGTCGTTGCCAGTGAACTGACGAATCTGGCCATCAGCTTTGGCCTTGGCAAGTTTTTCGAATGCGGGTGCTGCATCGTCGAACGATGCGATGGTGGATGGATCGATGCCCAAGCCCATCGCGATCAAACCGATGGTGTCACGCATTTCCGTGAGCATTCCGATCTTGCCCTTGAACTCTGGATCGAACAAATCTTCCACACTCTTCAACTCGCGGCCTGTCACATCGATGTTGTACGCAATGCCGGCCATACCTGCTTGCCACGGCATGCTGTACTCGCCTGTTGGGTCCCACGGTGGATTTACAAAACCGTCAGTAATGTTTGCCATGTTCGGAATGTCGGCAAGTGGCAACTTCTCTGCCCAACCGAGGCTGATGAGTCGTCCTGTCATCCAGAAGGTTGGGGCAATGATGTCGGCTTCGATGGTTTTGCCATTACCGAGCAGCGGTTGAATCTTGGCGAAATACTCGTTGTTGTCGTTGTAGCCCTCGGAGTAGTTCATGGTGACGCCAGTTGCTTCGGCGAAGCGATCGACTGTGCCCAATGAAGTTCCCTCGGTCGGGTCGATGTAGAGCGGCCAGTTGTCAAACGACACCGTGGTCGACTCTGCACCGCCTGCGCTTTCGCCACCGCCGCATGCTGCTAGCAACGCTGGAAGCGAAAGCCCCATTGCGCCCAATGCGCCAGAGCGTGCCAAAAATTGGCGGCGGGTCATGTTGGTGGGTACTCGGCGGTTATTCATGATTCTCCCCTTCGTTGGTTACTGCTGAGATCTTAGAGCGTTGACTCGATGTGATCGATGTCGGTTGTCGTTGCGCCAGCTTTATCGGGCCAGCCCGCAAGCAGATAGCCACAGTCGCTCTCCCACGTCATGGCAATGCGCTTACCAGGGGCAATCTGCGGCATGCTCGCCGAAGAATCAGCCAAGCAGGTCATCTCAGTTCCGTCGTCGAGACGCACGATGAGTCGAGCGGTTGCGCCCTGAAACACCAGGTCGGTCAGCAAACCTTCGATGCCTCGGCCCTCCACCTCCACGGTGGCGGCTGGCTTGATGCGCTCGGGCCTCAGCATGACGGAGACCTTGTCGCCCACAGAGAAAGACGTGCCTTTCGCCGACGCACGAACTGTTGTGCCCACGCGCAACTTGACGACGACGTCGTCACCATCGTGCGACTGGACTGTGCCAGGCAACAAGTTGGCCGAACCAATAAACCCCGCAACGAACAGAGACGAAGGGGTGCGATAGATCTCTTCTGGGGTGCCGATCTGCTCGACATGGCCCTGGCTCATGACCGCGATGCGATCGCTCATGGTGAGCGCTTCGCCCTGATCATGCGTGACAAAGATGAAACTGATTCCTACTTCGCGCTGAATGCGCTTAAGTTCGATCTGCATTGCTTCGCGAAGCTTCAAGTCGAGTGCAGCCAAAGGCTCGTCCAACAACAATGCACTTGGGTAATTAACCAGCGCGCGCGCAAGAGCGACACGCTGTTGCTGCCCGCCCGACAGCTGAGTTGGTTTTCGGTTAGCAAACTC
>Ga0208087_1000003_pt1 | contig 55345 bp, 57 predicted proteins | sample LakMenEpi29Oct10_FD_150745 | JGI IMG/M metagenome (GOLD analysis project Ga0208087, IMG submission 150745) | Freshwater microbial communities from Lake Mendota, WI - 29OCT2010 deep hole epilimnion (SPAdes) | ecosystem: Environmental > Aquatic > Freshwater > Lake > Epilimnion/Euphotic zone ... | reverse complement strand
GTGTGCCTTTTCTTGCAAATCCAGATTTAGTTAATCGGTTGGAGAATAATTACCCGCTCAATAAGCCCGATCAAAAAACATTTTACGGTGGCACAGAAAAAGGTTATACCGATTACCCTTTTTATAGCAGTTAGATAACTTTCTTTTTTGTTGGCGTTTTTTCTGGAGATTTTTTAGGATCGTTACCTAGATGAAGATCGACGCCTTTAACTAAATTCTTAAACTCATCCGTATAAGTAATTTTTTTATTTTGTGGTTGTCGATTATAAAGTGAAATAACGGAAAAAATAATGATATATAAAAGAATCACTGTCACCACAACTGTAGTCTCAAAAAAATAATCACGCACCAAAGTCAACACAGGATCTAACCACAACCAACCTTCTTTCACCTGATACTCAAGATTGTCTACCCAAACCGATTGAATTGTATGTAAATATTCAAATAAAGCCGTCATGATGAACTCCTCTTATATTCCTCAAATTATAAGTGAAATCCTGTCCCATTGATGCAATTCATCGAAACGCTTGAGGAAGCTTTAGGCAAAAAAGCAATTAAGAAAATGACGGATATGCAAGCAGGGGATGTGAAAGAAACTTCAGCAGATACTTCATAACTTAATCGGTGGGTCAAATTTAAACCTAACACCTCCATTAAAGAAGGCGTTAAGCGATTTGTTGACTGGTATAAAATCTACTACTAAGTTATTTCTTTTTAGAAGCTTTATGTGCTTTATGAGATTTTTTATTCGCCTTAGTTTTAGCTGAAGCTTTTGCTGGTGCAGATGCTTTTGTTTTTGTTGCTAATTTTGCTTCTAAATTTTTTACTTCCGTCTGAAGCGCCTTATTTTGATTGATCAGCTCTTCATTTTGAGCAGCCTGATCAGTTAATACTGCCACTTGATTTTGTAATACTTTAATTTCACCTGCTTGATCGGTAATTTTATCCTGTGCATTGTAAGCCATGAATAATGAGCCTACTACAATAACGCCAGCAACTGCATACTGCACAATTGTTTTAGTTTCCATTTAAGTTAATGTCCTTTTTTATGTAAATAAACTTCTAAGTAATATTTTATCCTTTTTACGAAGACCTTTAAATTATTTTTTTGATAGGTATTAGTTTTGTTGAATGAATAAGTGTGTCGAGAATTGAAAGTTATCACTCAACCGTGACAGACTTTGCTAAATTGCGTGGCTTATCTACGTCTGTACCTTTAATAAGAGAAACATGGTAAGCCAATAATTGAACTGGGATAGAGTGGATAATCGGGGACAAAACACCTGTATGTCTTGGGGTTCTTATTACCCGCACACCAGGACTTTCCAAAAAATGACTGTCAGCATCTGCGAATACAAAAATTTCTCCGCCACGCGCTTTGACTTCTTGCATATTAGATTTTACTTTTTCAAGTAAATTATCATTTGGTGCAATGACTACGACTGGCATATCGTTATCTACTAACGCTAAAGGGCCATGCTTTAATTCACCTGCGGGATAAGCTTCTGCATGAATATATGAAATCTCTTTTAATTTTAATGCTCCTTCCATAGCAATGGGGTAATGAATACCTCTGCCTAGAAATAGCGCATGTTTCTTTTTAGCAAATAATTTTGCCCACTCTTTAATTTGTGGTTCTAAATTCAGTGCTTGTTGAATACTGCCTGGTAACTGTCTCAAATTTTCTAGATAGCTTTTTTCCTCTGTTTTATTAATCAGCTTTTTAAAAGAAGCAATCGTGACTGCTAAACTAAAGAGAGATACTAATTGTGTCGTAAAAGCTTTAGTTGATGCCACACCAATTTCAGCCCCCGCTCTGGTATATAAAACAAGCTTCGATGCCCGCGCAATAGCGCTTTCTTGAACATTACAAATTGCTAAACTTAAATGCTGGCCTAAAGATTTGGCATGCTTTAAAGCTTCCATCGTATCTAAGGTTTCGCCAGACTGCGAAACAGTGAGTATCAATTGATTGGGATTAGGCACCGAATCTCGATACCTGTATTCACTTGATATTTCAACGGTGGTTGGTATTTTTGCAATACCTTCTAACCAATACTTAGCTGTGACTCCTGCGTAATAACTTGTCCCTGCCGCCAAAATTAAAATACTATCTATTTTAGAAAATACATCTTTAGCGTCTTGTCCGAACAGACTTACATCAAAATGACCTTCATCAATAATGGCTTCAATTGTATCTGTCAATGCGCGAGGCTGTTCATAAATTTCTTTTTGCATGAAGTGATCATATGGGCCTAGCTCCATGGAAGACAAAGTGACGTCACTGATATGTGTTTTGCGTGTAATCAGTTTTTTTTCTTTGTCGAAAATTTGAATACCATCTTTTTTAACTTGCACAACATCACCGTCTTCAAGATAGATCACTTTTTTAGTGACCGCCAAAAGCGCTGAGATATCAGATGCAATGAAATTCTGTGTATCACCTAATCCAATAATGAGTGGGCAACCTAATCGCGCGCAAATCATTTCATCAGGATTTTTGAGAGAGATCACCGCAATAGCAAAAGCTCCTCTTAATTCGTGACCTAACATTTGCGTCGCTTCTAGAAGAGATTTATTTTTATGTTTAATAAAATAATGAATGAGGTGTGCAATAACTTCAGTATCTGTTTGTGATTCAAACTTATACCCTAGTTTCTTAAGGCGCTCACGCTCTTCCTCATAATTTTCGATAATGCCATTATGAACGACTGCAATTTCTCCTTCAGACACATGAGGATGCGCATTGAGTTCAGTGACGCCTCCATGCGTTGCCCATCTTGTATGGCCTATGCCTAAAAATCCTTCTAACTTTTGATCTTTCACCATAGTTTCAATTTCAGCGACACGGCCTACAGATCGAACACGCTCAATACCGTTTCGCAATACCGCAATACCTGAAGAATCATAACCACGATATTCGAGTCGACTTAATCCTTCGATTAAATTTGGAACGATATTTTTATTTGAGATTGCACCTACAATGCCGCACATATATTTAAGTCTCTTTATTTTTTGTAGGTTTAGTCCAACCAGAAATACTGGTTTGTTTTGAACGAGCCACCGTAAGATCTCCTGGAGGAGCATCTTTAGTGATGGTCGATCCTGCCCCAATCGTGGCGCCCTTACCAATTTTCACTGGGGCCACCAAAGCAGTGTTTGAGCCTATAAAAACATCATCTTCAATCGTAGTGGGATGTTTATTAGCACCATCATAATTACATGTTATGGTCCCGGCACCGATATTCACCGATTTACCTACAAGACTATCGCCCACATAACTTAAGTGATTGATGTTGGTGTGATCATTAATTTCGCTATTTTTAATTTCAACAAAATTTCCAATGTGCACATGGCTTTGAAGCTTCGTACCGGGTCTCAATCTTGCAAATGGACCAATACGACAATGACTACCCACTTTACTTTCATCAATATGTGAATAAGGTTCAATCGAGGAGTGGTCTCCGATAATGCTATCTTTTATATGTGAGTAGGCTGCAACTTTCACGTGATTACCTAGAACGACCTTGCCTTCAAAAATGCAACCCACATCAATCGTCACATCTTTTCCTGCTGTGACTTCGCCTCTAATATCAATGCGGCTTGGATCTATAATCGTGACACCTTGGTCCATCAATGTTTTTGCTGTCATAAGCTGATAGTCTCTTTCCATGTTTGCTAATTCAGATTTCGAATTAATCCCGGTAATGGATACTTCATTATCCGCAGATTCACTTAATACTTCAATGTTATCTTCAATAGATAGCCCTACAATATCTGTCAAATAATATTCTTTTTGAACGTTCTGATTGGTCAGCCTTTTAAGCCAATTTTTTAAGAGATGATTGGGCGCGCACATAATGCCCGTATTAATTTCTTTGATATTTTTTTGTGATTCATCACAATCTTTTTCTTCTACAATTTTTTGTATTCGGTCATCTTTCCTTACAATTCTGCCGTAGCCTTTTGGATCTTTTTTTGAGTAAGTTAGAACAGCTAAATTTTTTTGACCTTTTATTACTAGGCGTTCAATCGTTTTTTGGTCAATTAACGGTACATCGCCATATAAGATGAGTGTATTACCCTCATCTTTGATTAAAGGAGCGGCTTGTTGCACAGCATGGCCTGTGCCTAATTGTTCTTTTTGCTCTACCCATTGAATATGGGGAGATGGAAATGTTTTTTTGACGAGATCACCACCATATCCATAAACCACCACAAGCTCTTTAGGCTTGAATGACATAGAAGCATCAATGACATAACCGAGAAGCGGTTTATGAGCAAGCGGTTGCAAGACTTTGGGTAAATCAGAACGCATGCGCGTCCCTTTGCCTGCAGCTAAAATCACAATAGATAAAGACATCTTTGCTATTTTATCGTTTATTTGTCATCACATGACATAAAAAAAGCAGCTTAAAAGCTGCTTTTAATAGTTTTGTAAGTTTTGTACCTTAGTGTTTTTGTCGTAATTTTTGAATCGCTTGAATTTGAGCAATCGCTTCAGCTAATTCAGCTTGTGCTTTTGCATAATCCACATCAGATGATCGATTTTTCATTGCTTCTTCAGCCGCTTTTTTAGCTGCATTCGCTTGCGCCTCATCAAGATCATGTCCACGAATCGCTGTATCCGCTAACACGGTAACTACCCCTGGCTGTACTTCTAAAATACCACCTGAAATATAAATGAGCTGCTCTTCATTTTTATCCGCTAATTTGATGCGAAGCGCGCCTGGTTTAATCGATGTAATCATCGGTGCATGATGCGGATAAATACCCACTTCACCCATTTGTGCCGGTGCGGCGACGAATTCAGCTTCACCTGAAAAAATAGATTCTTCAGCACTTACTACATCAATATGAACCGTTGCAACCATGTCGTTTTTACCTAATCGATTAAGATAATGTTTTTGCTTTTGCTACAGCTTCTTCGATGCTGCCTACCATATAGAACGCTTGTTCTGGTAAGTGATCATATTCACCACTCACGATCGCTTTAAAACCTTTGATCGTATCTTTCAGTGTCACATATTTACCAGGAGCGCCTGTAAAGACTTCAGCGACGTGGAATGGTTGTGATAAGAAACGTTGAATTTTACGTGCACGACTCACTGCTAATTTATCTTCTGGTGATAATTCGTCCATACCAAGAATTGCAATAATGTCGCGTAATTCTTTATAGCGTTGTAATGTCGATTGGACAGAACGAGCCACTTGATAATGTTCTTCGCCAACGACTTGCGGATCAAGCTGACGTGATGTTGAATCTAATGGATCTACCGCTGGATAAATACCAAGGGATGCAATATCACGAGATAACACAACTGTTGAGTCCAAATGTTGGAATGTCGTTGCAGGTGATGGGTCTGTCAAGTCATCGGCTGGCACATACACCGCTTGAATTGAAGTAATTGAACCTGTTTTTGTTGAAGTGATACGTTCTTGTAAACGACCCATTTCGTCAGCGAGTGTTGGTTGATATCCTACCGCTGAAGGCATACGTCCAAGAAGCGCTGATACTTCAGTACCTGCGAGTGTGTATCGATAAATATTGTCTACGAAGAAAAGAACATCACGACCTTCGTCACGGAATTTTTCAGCCATAGTTAAACCTGAAAGCGCTACACGTAGTCGATTGCCTGGTGGTTCGTTCATTTGGCCAAACACCATCGCTACTTTTGATTCTTCCATGTCATCTAATTTAATCACGCCTGCATCTGACATTTCATGATAGAAGTCGTTACCTTCACGTGTTCGCTCCCCCACACCTGCGAATACAGATAGTCCTGAGTGTTGTTTAGCAATGTTGTTGATGAGTTCCAACATGTTCACAGTCTTACCTACACCTGCGCCACCGAAGAGGCCCACTTTACCGCCTTTAGCAAATGGACAAACTAAGTCAATCACCTTAATACCTGTTTCAAGTAGATCGACAGATGGTGATAGATCTTTAAATTCTGGTGCTTTTTGGTGAATGGAACGGAATTCTTTAGATTTAATTGGACCTAATTCGTCAATCGGACGACCAAGCACATCCATGATACGGCCTAGCGTGCCTGTACCCACTGGCACATTGATCGCTGCACCGGTAGATTTAAATGCAGTGCCGCGTGCAAGTCCGTCAGACGAACCCATCGCAATCGTTCTAACAATCCCGTCACCTAGCTGTTGTTGCACTTCAAGTGTCAACCCTGCTTCAGCTTGTGAGTCTTTGTCATCTATGATTAATGCATCAAATACTTTTGGCATTTGATCGCGAGGAAACTCGACGTCAACCACCGCTCCGATACATTGCACTACTTTTCCGATTTGTTTGCTAGCCATTTTTTTTCCTTGAAGACTCTAAATAATTAATTCAATGTTATGCAACCGCAGCTGCACCACCCACAATTTCCGAAATTTCTTTTGTAATTGCCGCTTGACGCGCTTTGTTATAAATCAATTTCAATTCGCCAATCACATTCTTCGCATTATCTGAAGCAGACTTCATTGCAACCATTCGTGCGGATTGTTCTGACGCCATATTTTCTGTGACGCCGTGATAAATCAAAGATTCGATATAACGCGTTAATAATTGATCGATCACACTTTGTGCATCCGGCTCATAGATATAATCCCATGGACCTTCTGGACTTCCGATTTTATCCCCTGAGAGTGGTAACAATTGATCCACAACAGGCTCTTGCTTCATCGTATTAATAAATTTGGTATAGCAAATAAAGAGCTGGTCAACTTCACCATTCACATAGGCATCTAACATCACTTTAATTGCACCGATGAGTTTTTCAACATGAGGTGTATCACCTAAGCCTATGATGTGTGATTTCACATTCGCGTTAATACGCGTCATGAAACCTAAGCCTTTATTACCTAATGCACTCACATGTACTTTTTTACCTTGTGATTCCCATTGCTTCATCTGATTGACAGACATTCTTAATACGTTGGTATTAAGTCCGCCACACAAACCTTTATCTGAAGTAACCACAATTAAACCAATATTTTTTACTTGGTCTTTTTTCACAAGGAATGGATGCTTATATTCCGATTGTGCGTAGGACAAATGTGCTGCCACATTTCTGATTTTCTCAGCATAAGGACGAGCTTGACGCATACGCTCTTGCGCTTTACGCATCTTTGATGCTGCGACCATCTCCATCGCTTTGGTGATCTTTCGTGTATTTTCTACACTCTTGATCTTGGTTCTAATTTCTTTACTACCGGCCATAATGACTCTTTATATTAGTAAGCGTTACTTGATTTGAAATCTTCAATAGCTTTTTCAAGTGCTTTTTCATTGTCACCTGATAAGTCAGCTGTTTTTTCGATGTCTTGCATAATCTTTTTGTATTTAGAATTCATAAAGCCATGCAATGCATTTTCAAATGCCAATACTTTAATCGTTGGAACATCATCAAAGTAACCTTTGTTTGCTGCAAATAATGTCACAGCCATTTGCGAAACACTTAAAGGGGCATATTGTGATTGCTTCATAAGCTCTGTAAACATGCGACCGCGGTCAAGTTGTTTACGTGTGGCTTCATCAAGATCAGATGCAAATTGCGCGAACGCTGCTAACTCACGATATTGAGCTAAAGCTAAACGTACACCACCACCTAATTTTTTAATTACTTTGGTTTGCGCAGCACCACCCACGCGAGACACAGAAATACCTGCGTTGATCGCTGGACGAATACCTGCATTAAATAAATCTGTTTCAAGGAAGATCTGACCGTCAGTAATTGAAATTACGTTTGTCGGCACGAATGCTGATACGTCACCTGCGGCTGTTTCAATGATTGGCAATGCAGTAAGTGAACCTGTTTTTCCTTTCACTTTACCTTTTGTAAATTTTTCTACATATTCTTCATTCACACGTGCTGCTCTTTCAAGTAAGCGTGAGTGAATATAAAAGACGTCGCCAGGATAAGCTTCACGGCCTGGTGGACGACGCAAGAGTAATGAGATTTGACGATAAGCAATCGCTTGTTTTGTTAAGTCATCATAAATAATAAGAGCATCTTCGCCACGGTCACGGAAATATTCACCCATCGTGCAACCCGCGTAAGGTGCTAGGAATTGTAATGCTGCTGAATCAGAAGCTGAAGCTGCAACGATAATCGTGTATTCCATCGCGCCGTGTTCTTCAAGTTTTCTAACAACGTTAGCGATGGTTGATGCTTTTTGACCAATCGCCACATAGATACAGGTCATGTTTTGACCTTTTTGATTAATAATTGCATCTGTTGCTACAGCTGTTTTACCTGTTTGACGATCGCCAATAATCAATTCACGTTGGCCTCGTCCGACCGGCACCATAGAGTCCACAGATTTCAAACCTGTTTGAACTGGTTGAGATACAGATTTACGCGCAATCACGCCAGGTGCTACTTTTTCAAGCTTGTCAGTAAGTTTTGTTTTAACTGGGCCTTTACCATCGATGGGTTGGCCAAGAGCATTTACCACGCGACCAATTAATTCTGGGCCTACAGGCACTTCTAAAATACGACCTGTACATTTACATACATCACCTTCAGTAATGTGTTCGTAATCACCTAACACCACAGCACCCACAGAATCACGTTCAAGATTCAATGCAAGCCCATATGTGTTTCCTGGGAATTCGATCATTTCACCAGACATCACATTTGATAATCCGTGAATACGAACGATACCGTCAGTCACTGATACGACTGTACCCTGTGTTCTCGCTTCAGCGGTTGTCGAGAAATTCTCTAATCGACTTTTGATGAGTTCACTAATTTCTGATGTTGATAACTGCATTACTATCTCCTGATAATGATTAGCTTACGACTTCAACGCGTAGGCTAAATTTTGTAATTGCTCACGAACTGAAGCATCAATCACGGTGTCGCCCACAATCACTTTAATACCACCAATGATTGCTTCATCAATCGTTACTTTTGCATCAATTTTTTTATTAAATTTCTTTTCTAAACTTTTCACTAATGTATCGACTTCTTTATCTGTCGGCTTTGATGCAACAATAATTTCAGCATCAAGCGTTCCTTCATCCGTCGCTTTTAATGTTTCAAAAAGCTCACTGATTTGAGGTAACACATTAAGCCTCTTATATTCAATCAAAAGCTTAATAAGATTTTCACCATAAGCATTAAGTTTTTTTCCGGCAATTTTAATGAGTGTCTTTTCACGATCCTCATCTGATACTTTTGAATCATTAATGAAAGCATGCATGCGCTCATCTAAAGATACTTGCGCTAAAAATTCCAACATCTCAGACCACTCTGTAAGAGATTTTTTTTCTTTAGCAAGATTAAATGCTGCAACTGCATAAGGTCTTGCGATGGTTGAAATTTCTGCCATATGGATCCTAAAGTTCTTTCGCTAATTTACTTAACATATCGCTATGTGCTTTTTTATCAATTTCTTTTGATAAGATTTTTTCTGCACCCGCGATAGCAAGTGTTGACACTTGTTCACGTAAAGATTCTTTCGCGCGATTTACTTCTTGATCAATCTCTGCTTTCGCACCTAAGATAATACGATCGCCTTCGGTTTTCGCTTGATGCTTTGCTTCTTCTAAAATTTCTGAGGCTCTTTTTTCAGCTTGAGAAATAATTTCAGATGCTTTCTGTTTGGCTTCGTTAAGTTGTTGTGTTGTTTTTTTTGCAGCCACTTCTAAAGAAGCTTTACCTTCTTGTGCTGCAGCTAAACCGTCGGCAATTTCTTTTTGACGCGTTTCAATTGCATTTAAAAGAGGCGGCCACACATACTTCACGGTAAACCAAATGAGAATCGCAAAAGCAATCGCTTGGGCAATTAACGTAAAATTAATATTCATTTTTGCTCCTGTCTAAGTTCGGTTAAAAGAACCTAAACAATTATTTTGCGATTGCACTTAATAATGGATTTGCAAATGCAAACATCATCACGATACCAACGCTAATAATGAAAGAAGCGTCAATCAAACCTAAAAGTAAGAATACTTTACCTTGTAATTGAGGAATCATTTCAGGTTGTCTTGCTGCGCCTTCTAAGAAACTCGCACACATAATACCGATGCCGATACATGCGCCTAAAGCTGCTAAACCAATCATCAAACCTAGACCAATTGCTGTGTAAGATTGAATCATTGCTAAATATTGTATATGTTCCATGTTTACTTCCCTTTCAGTTAAAAATACTTAAATAAAAAAACTAATGGCCTTCATGCGCCATCGATAAATACACCACCGTTAACATCATGAAGACAAATGCTTGTAGCCCCACAATTAGAATATGGAATATGGACCAACCTGCGCCCAATAATGCTCCAAAAAATACGCCTGTTACACTCGTTGACGCTAGTAAGCCGAGGAGTAAGAAAATTACTTCCCCTGCGTACATATTTCCGAAAAGTCGGAGTGAGTGAGATAAAGGTTTAGAAATGTATTCGATGATATTAAATAAAAAGTTTGCAGGCCATACCCAAACTTTGCTACCAAAAGGGGCTGTAAACAATTCATGAATCCAACCACCAAAACCTTTCACTTTAATACCAAAATAAATCATAAGAATCCACACTGCGATCGCAAGTGCAAATGTTGTGTTGATATCTGAAGTAGGGACGCTGCGCCATTCATGAATACCTAAAGGTGCATAAATAAAATGTGCCATCACATCAATAGGGAGAAAGTCCATGGAGTTCATCACAAGGACCCAAATAAAAACTGTTAATGCAGCAGGGGCAATAAAAGCATGACGATCGCCATGGAATATATTTTTAACTTGATCGTCAATGAAACCAAACATAAGCTCTACAAATGCCTGGCCTTTTGAAGGAACGCCAGCTGTTGCTTTTCGAGCAACCATCCAGATCAAAGCCATTGAAATAATACCAAGCAAGACACCCATAACAAGTGAGTCAATATTAATTGCCCAGAATGCACCTTCACCAATAGCCTTCGTATTAAAGGTTAAATGGTGGGTAATATATTCACTCGGTGTTAATGTGCCTTCAGTTGCCATAGCTTCCAATATTTCCTAACGACTTTTATTTGTCTTCATTTAATTTTGTAATCGATGCGCCTGAAATAATGGCTGACAATACAAGCCCCGCAATCAGTGCAAATGGCACAAGCGCTGTATAAAACTTAAACGCTGACCAAAGCGATACAAGTACTACAAAAATTTTTACGGCTTCAGCTTTTAATACATTAATAATGATAGCTGCGGGCTCTTTACTCAAAGCCGTTTTGTGAGCAATTTTTGAGGCGAGAAGTACACCGAATATAACGGAGACACTACCGATCAACGCAGAAACACCTGCATGCTTTCCAAATACTGCTGCAACTAAAACCGTTAATATGCCAGCGGCTTTAACCTGCAAACTCAACATTTTTTGAATGATTTGAGGGAATCGCTTCATTCTTTCAGTGATTTCATCAATATCAGACATTTATGCTCACTGAATGCAAAACTTTGAGTTACAAAGGGTTGAATTTTCCCTGTAATTGGCGGTTCCGTCAAGGGTAAAGCGTACTTTATCCTTTGATTTTTTTAAGAATCTCATCCAATTGCTCCAAATTGCGATAATGCACTTTTAAAGTACCCGAACCATTCTTTTTAGCATCAATAGTGACTGACGCCCCCAGGGTTTCTGCTAAAGAGTCTTCAAGCTGACGCACGTCCGCATTCGTCTTTTTCGGGGGGGCTTTTTGAGTATCGGTTTTGTAACTATTCTGTAAGTTTTTAACGAGCGCCTCAACTTCGCGCACAGATAGATTTTTTTGAATCGCTTCTTCGCACAACATAATCTGTTGGCTGCCCTCTAGGCCAATCAGAGCTCTTGCATGGCCCATATCAATTTTTCCACTTAATAGTCGATCTTGAACAGGCTTTGTTAAAGTTAAAAGTCTTAATAAATTAGAAACGGTGACGCGCGATTTGCCAACCGCATCTGCCGCTTCTTCATGCGTCATATCAAACTCATCAATCAAACGCTTAATGCCGATCGCTTCTTCTAATGGATTTAAATCTTCACGTTGAATATTTTCAATCAATGCCATTGCGAGCGCTGATTCATCTGGAATATTTTTGATGATGACAGGCACTTCACTAAGATTTGCCAATTTTGCAGCGCGCCATCTTCTCTCGCCTGCGATGATTTCGTATTGATTGTTCCCCACAGGTCGCACAATAATAGGCTGCATGACGCCTTGTTTTAAAATAGATTGTGAAAGCGCATGTAAAGCTTCTTCTTGCATGATGCTTCGAGGTTGATATTTACCAGGTTGTAATTCACTGATCAATAAAGTCTGAAGTGAGCCTTCGTTTTTTTGAACATCTTCCTCGCCACTTAATAATAATGCATCAAGTCCGCGACCTAATCCTTTAGCTTTAACCATGTGACTTCCTCATTTCTTTTTCTATAATTTCTTCAGCAAGTTTTAAATAAGCAACGGCTCCTCTAGATGATCGGTCATACATTAAGATAGGCATGCCGTGACTTGGCGCTTCTGCCAGTCTTACATTTCTTGGAATAATCGTTTCATATACCTTGTCGCCAAAGTGGGCGGTGAGTTGATCCGACACTTGTTGAGCTAACATATTGCGCTTATCAAAGAGCGTTTTTAATAAACCCTCAATTTCAATTTTAGGATTTAAATTACTCCTTACTTTTTTGATCGTGTTAACTAAATCTGATAAACCTTCTAACGCATAATATTCACATTGCATGGGAATTAAAACGGCATCTGCAGCAGTCAATGCATTTACTGTGACTAAATTGAGCGCGGGTGGACAATCTAATAATACATAGTCGTAATCTTTTTTTAAATGTTGCAACGCTTCTTTTAGTCGTGTTTCGCGTTTACTTTCATTGACAAGTTCAACTTCAGCACCTGCAAGATTTCGATTTGACGGAGCCAAATCAAAACCACCGCGTTCGCAATGAATCACAATATCTTTAAATGATTTACTTTGAATCAAGACATCATAAATTGATGTTTTAATACTCGATTTATCTATACCTGAGCCTGTCGTTGCATTGCCTTGTGGATCAAGATCAATGAGAAGCACAGATTTATTTTTCGCAGCTAAGCTTGCGGCTAAATTTACCGATGTAGTGGTTTTACCTACGCCGCCTTTTTGATTCGTCACCGCTAATATACGCATAACTAAAAAACTTCTTTCTTCAATTGAACTAAATATCGTTCAGCATTAATAAAGGGCACTTCAAGCGGAACCATTGTGTATTGATTCTTTTCGAATGCTTCCAATTCTTCTTTGACATCTTTTGATTTCATCGCCAACCACATACCATTTTTTTGCAATGTATGTTGTGTAAGTGAGATCATATTTTTTAAATTTGAAAACGCTCTTGACGTCACCGCATCAAAAAGTATTGTCGGCTGATATTCCTCAACGCGACCATTCACTACATTTAAATTGGTAAGTGATAATTCACTTTTCACCTGTTGCATGAATGTCGTTTTTTTATTAACCGAATCCATCACAGTTACTTTCATTTCAGGCTTTACAATTGCCAATACAACGCCTGGGAATCCTGCACCACTTCCGACATCCAACAAATTTTTTACATTGACATAATTTAAAATAGATAAGCTATCGAGAAAATGCAGTTTAATCATTTCATCACGGTCGCGAATCGCAGTTAGGTTGTACACACGATTCCATTTTTCAACTAAGTTTAAATACGCCATCAGCTGATCATTCATTTGATCAGATAAATTTAAGCCCATATGACGCGACCCCTCGATCAACAGATCGCGGTCTTTTTTTATTACCTCATTCATGCCACTTTTTCTGGACGCTTCGTTATTATTTTTTTAGGTTTATTTTTACGCTTAACAAACACTAAAAGTAATGAAATAGTTGCTGGGGTAATACCAGAGATTCGTGATGCTTGTCCTAAATTTTCCGGCTTATGCAAATTTAATTTTTGTTGCGCTTCAACACTCAATCCATGTACTTCTTTGTAATCAAGATCGATAGGTAATGGAATATCTAATTGATCTCGACTTCGATCTACCTCTTCTTGCTGTCTCACAATGTAACCTTTATATTTCGCTGAAATTTCTACTTGCTCTCTGACAGCAGGGTCAATCAAACCTGCATCTTCTTGCATGAGTTCTTTTACGCCCTCAAAACTCACTTCGGGGCGTCTTAATAAATCAAATAAGTTATATTCGTGATCAATCACTTTCCCAATAATGGCTTGTTGTTTTTCAATTGAAATATCTTGTGGCCTTACAAAGAATTTTTTTAATCGTGCTTCTTCTGATTGGATAGTCTCTTTTTTTTGATGAAACATATTCCACCGCTCATCATCGACCAACCCTAAATTGCGGCCTATTTCTGTCAATCTTAAATCGGCGTTATCTTCTCTTAACATCAAGCGGTATTCAGCTCTGCTTGTAAACATTCTGTATGGCTCAGAAACCCCGCGAGTAATAAGGTCATCTACTAAAACACCCAAATATGCCTCATCACGCTTAGGGCACCAAGATTCTTTATCTTGTGTCATTAAAGCGGCATTTGTTCCTGCTAATAATCCTTGAGCCGCAGCCTCTTCGTAACCCGTCGTGCCATTAATTTGTCCTGCAAAGAATAGTCCTTGAACGGATTTCGTTTCCAAGCTGGATTTCAAATTACGTGGATCGAAATAATCATATTCAATCGCATAACCGGGTCTTAAGATGTGTGCATTCTCTAACCCATTGATTGAACGGACTAATTTGTACTGGATATCAAATGGAAGGCTAGTTGAGATACCATTTGGATAAACTTCATTTGTATCTAAACCTTCCGGCTCTAAAAAAATCTGGTGAGAATCTTTGTCTGCAAATCGATGAATCTTGTCTTCAACGGATGGGCAATATCGTGGGCCCACACCTTCGATTACCCCGGTATACATAGGGGATCGATCTAAACCGCTTCGAATAATGTCATGCGTAGATTCATTCGTATGTGTAATCCAACAAGACACTTGTTTTGGATGTGTTGTTTTTTTTCCATAAAAAGAAAAATAAGGGGTCGGACTATCGCCAGGCTGCTCTTGCATCACAGCGTAATTAATGGTGCGCCCATCAATTCTTGGCGGTGTTCCGGTTTTGAGTCGGCCTACAGGCAATCCAATTTCTCTTAAACGATGGGCCAAAGAAATGGAAGGTGGATCGCCTGCGCGGCCTGCCTGATAATTTTTCAAGCCCACATGAACAAGTCCGCCTAAAAATGTACCAGCGGTTAAAACAACGGTTTTAGATTTAAATTGAATGCCAATTTGCGTAACAACACCAGCTACACGATCTTTGTCCAAAAGAATGTCGTCGACTGCTTGTTGGAAAAGCCAAAGATTGGGTTGATTTTCAAGACGATGTCGAATTGCGGCTTTATATAAAATACGGTCTGCTTGAGCGCGAGTGGCTCTTACTGCAGGACCTTTACTACTATTTAAAATACGAAACTGAATACCAGCTTCATCCGTCGCAATGCCCATGGCACCACCTAAGGCATCAATCTCTTTAACCAAATGCCCTTTGCCAATCCCACCAATAGATGGATTACAAGACATTTGACCTAAGGTTTCAATGTTATGGGTTAAAAGCAAAGTCTTTTGCCCCATGCGAGCGGAAGCTAAGGCTGCCTCTGTACCAGCATGCCCTCCACCCACCACAATGACATCAAAATTATGCGGAAATTCCATGGTTTTACGTCAGTTAGAAAAGGTGTAATTTTACTTTATTCTGGGGTGAATCACTATGAAAACCATTGTTTCACGTGAAACATTTGCTTAAAAAAGAAGAAAAAGTGTTCCACGTGGAACCAAGAATTACTTTCCAATACAAAAGCGACTGAAAATCTCACCCAGAAGGTCGTCTGGAGTAAATTCGCCAGTAATGGAAGCTAATGAAGTTTGTGCTTGTCTTAACTCTTCGGCTACCAATTCAGGGGACTGAAGCTGATTCACCGATTCATTTAAATGTTTTGAGACAGTATTAAGTGCATCTAAATGCCTTTGTCTCGCCATAAAAACACCTTGATTTCCGTCCTTACTAAATTCAACACCGGCCATTTTTAATAAAGTCGTTTTAAGCTGAGCCAAACCTTCTCCATTTTTTGCTGAAATAAAAAGATGATGCTCGCCGTCAATCATTTCAGATGAGGCTTTTTTGGATAACAAATCAATTTTATTGTGAACCCACACCTTAAAAACGTCTTTTGGAATGCGATTTAGAATGATTTTCTCGTAATCGGTAATACCCTTGCCAGCATCCACTAAAAATAATGCGATATTGGCCTTTTCTATCGAAATCCATGTTTTTTCGATGCCCATTTTTTCAATTTCATCATGGGTATCTCTTAATCCGGCGGTATCAATCACATGAATCGGGATGCCATCGATTTGAATTTCACTTTTAATAGGGTCACGAGTTGTGCCTGGAATAGAAGTCACGATCGCCTGGTCATTGCCTGACAATTGATTGAGTAAACTCGACTTACCCACGTTGGGCTGACCTACCAATACAACGGTCAAACCTTCGCGCAATAAGTGGCCTTGTTTGGCAGATAAAATTACTTCATCCATACGTAACTTTAGACTTAAAAGCTTTTCTTTAACTTTGCCAGTCGTAATAAAATCAATTTCTTCCTCGGGAAAATCTAGACAAGCTTCAATATACATACGTAAATCGATGAGTTCTTTAAGTAAGTCATTGATTTTATTCGAAAAATAACCATTTAAGGAAAGCATAGCGCTTTTTGCAGCCTCAGAGGTTGAAGCATTGATTAAATCTGCAACAGCTTCCGCCTGAGCCAAATCAATTTTGTCATTAAGATAAGCGCGCTCGGTAAATTCTCCAGGCATTGCCAGTCTCGCACCACATTCTATGCATCGCGCCAATAAAAGCTGCATCACAGCAATACCGCCATGGCCTTGAAGCTCTAAAATATCTTCACCAGTATATGAATGAGGGGATTTAAAAAAAAGTGCGATGCCACGATCAATCACTTGACCATTCACATCTAAAAAAGATAGGTAAGACGCTAAACGATTTTCAGGACAAACACCCAAAAGATGTTTCGCAACATCGCTCGCTTTCGGGCCTGATATTCTCACGACCCCAATGCCACCAGCACCCGATGGTGTAGCAATCGCGGCAATGGTATCCAAATTATTTACGAGCTGCATTGCCTTTCTTAGCTAATGCGGCTGCATGAATGGATCGATTGATCATCCATTGTTGAAGAATAGACAATACGTTATTAATCACCCAATAGAGTACTAAGCCTGCGGGAAAGAAAAAGAAAAATACACTAAATACCACCGGCATGATCATCATCAATTTTGCTTGCATCGGATCCGTAGGTGCTGGATTAAGTTTTGTCTGAATGATCATGCTGATGCCCATAATAATAGGCAATACATAGTAAGGGTCTTTTACAGAAAGATCGGTAATCCATAACATGAAAGGTGCGTGTCTTAATTCAACAGCACCCATCAACACCCAATAGAGGGAAATGAAAACAGGGATCTGAATAAGAATAGGTAAACAACCACCCATCGGATTAATTTTTTCTGTGCGATAAAGCTCTAACATAGCTTGCTGAAATTTAGCTTTGTCATCTCCAAATTTTTCTTTCATGCTTTGCAAGCGAGGCGTTAATTCACGCAATTGAGCCATTGATTTATAACTTGCAGCTGAGAGCGGATAAAAGAGAATCTTAATTAAGACAGTCAAAAGAATAATTGCACCGCCCCAATTATTCACTAATTTATGAATCCAATGAAGCACCATAAACAATGGTGAAGCAATAAAAGTTAACCAACCATAATCCACTGTATAACTTAGTCCTGGTGCTGCTTTTTCAAGCTCCTCTTGAATTTGCGGTCCCGAATAAAGTTTAGTTGAAAATTCTTTTTTCTCGCCAGATTGAATAGTTGGAAGCTGAGTCAACACACCTGATGAATAAATATTTTGCGCAACTTCTTTTGTATAAAATTCACGCTTTTGGTTGCCAGGCAAAATCCATGCGCTCGCAAAATAATGTTGCACAACACCAATCCAGCCATCGAGCGAAATCAAAGATAGGTCATGTTTTTTCATATCTTTAAAATTAATTTTTTTAAACTTATCAGCTTCGTTATAGTAAGCGCCGCCAATAAATGTAGGTGTAATTTTACTTTCTTGAGCAGAGCCATCATCATGCACAAGCTGGTAATAAGCTGATGGCGTAATCGCTGATTTACCATGATTCATAATTTCATAGCGCACTGCTATTTGATAGCTACCGCGATCAAAAGAAATAATTTTTGAAACTTCAACATCTTGATTTTTGTAATTCAATTTGACATCTAAATGATTTTGTCCATTTTCTAAAACATAATTTGTTTTTTCAGATGTGAATATTGATTTGTGTGTTGGTAAATCATTACCAATAAGTCCAGTTTGTGCCACATAAAATAATGGCTTTTGTGAGTCATCTAATAACACAAATTTATCTTGCGCATTATCAGCCAAATGATTATTTAAAAGTAAACGACGAATATCGCCGCCGATCGTATCAATTTCAATCTGGTATAAATCAGTAGCCACTTTGATACGCGAACCTGTTTCTAATTTGAAATTAGAATCGGGTGCGTTGGTTTTAGTGTCAATCGAATTTAATTTTTGTGATGACGGAACACTCGCATCTTGTTGAGTTGCAACTTCAGCGACTGGAGTATGTTTGCGTTGCCATGAATCCCACAGCAAAAGAATTGAAAAAGAAAATACAACAAAAAGTATTAAACGCTTCGTATCCATAAATTATAAAATTCCAAAATTAAATAACAGGATCATGACCACCCTTGCACCATGGATGACATTTACCTATTCGTTTCATTGATAAAAAAATACCTTTTATGACACCTTTTTTTTCTATCGCATCAATAGTGTATTGCGAACATGTAGGTGTAAAACGACATTGCTGACCAAAAAAAGGGCTTAATAATAATTGATAACATCTGACAAACAAAATTGCGATTGATTTCACTTTTTTAATCTTGCAATCATCTGGTCAACTTCTGTTTCAATCTCAACAAAATCGTTTCGATAAAACGATTTTTGAATGCGTATCACTATATCAAAATTTAAGAGTTGTTCTTGTTTTTTTCGCATTAATTCACGCAAGACGCGTCTCATATAATTGCGTTTCACAGCTAATTTCTGTGTTTTTTTGCCCACGACCATACCCAAACGAAATAAAGACAGAGCATTAGGTTGATAGTGAAAACTGAGGTGCTGAGAGGAAAGTCGCTTACGGAAATTAAAAACGGATGAAAATTCATCCGTTTTTGTAAGTTTAGTTAATTTAGTTTGCAAATTATGAAGAATTTGCCAGATGGGTCTCTATAGACCGATACGAGCACGGCCTTTAGCACGGCGGGCTGATATTACAGCGCGTCCTGCACGAGTCTTCATGCGTACTAAAAAACCATGCGTGCGAGCACGTTTTACTTTGGATGGTTGATAGGTACGTTTCATTGTGTTTCTCCAGCTATAATTCGATAAGGATCGCGCAATTTACCGTACATACCGCCCTGTGTCAACGATTATTTGTTTAAGAAGTCTTAAAACGCCTGTGGATAACTTTGACCGGTTCAGTTAAGATGACTTCCGTAAAGCAATCATTCCTAAAAAGCATTTTTACACCAATCCGGTTCTCTAAAATGCTAAATCAAGAAGAAATTGTAATTTTAATACTATATATATTGGATTTTGCCGTTAATGGAAAATTTTTGGACTCACTGTCTCGAACGCTTTAAAAAAGAGCTCTCCGCTCAGCAATTTAATACCTGGATTAAGCCACTTAGGTTCGAACACGACCAAGATAAAATTAAAATATTAGCCCCCAATAAGTTTGTGCAACAGTGGGTAAAAGATCGCTTTGCACAAAAAATTGAATTACTAGCTAAAGAACTGCTACCCCAGGTCACTAAAGTAGAATTCGCTATACGCGCTATTAAAGAATCTATATTGCCTAAAAAAGAGGCAGTTTTATCAAAAGCTTTAGCCATATCTCCCCAAAACAATGTAGCCGATGCACCCCCTCATGAAACAACCAAAAAAAGTGCGGGTGGCACGCTCAAAGAAGTCAAAGCATCTGGTCTGAATCCTCAATTTACATTTGAAAGCTTTGTGACAGGTAAAGCCAATCAATTAGCCTGCGCTGCAGCAATGCAAGTAGCTGAAAATCCAGGCAAAGCATATAACCCGCTTTTTATATATGGCGGCGTGGGCTTAGGTAAGACGCACTTAATTCAAGCGATTGGTAATCATTTAAAACATATCCAGCCTGACGCAAAAATTAAATATCTTCACGCCGAGCGCTACGTATCCGATGTAGTTAAAGCTTATGAAAATAAAGCTTTCGATGCTTTCAAAAAAAATTATCATTCATTAGATTTGCTATTGATTGATGATATTCAGTTTTTTTCGAAAAAAAATCGCACGCAAGAAGAATTCTTTTATGCATTCAATGCACTGATTGAAAATAAAAAACAAATTATTATTACATGCGACAGCTATCCAAAAGAAATTGAAGGTGTCGATGAGCGCTTGAGAACCCGATTTAGCTGGGGACTTACAGTGGCAATTGAACCGCCTGAACTTGAAATGCGCGTTGCCATTCTGCTAAAAAAAGCAGAAGAAAATAAAATGAAAATTTCTGAAGAGGTTGCATTCTTTATTGCAAAACAAATTCGCTCTAACGTGCGGGAATTAGAAGGCGCATTAAATAGAATATTAGCGATGTCTAATTTTACAAAGTCAGCGATTGATATTCATTTAGCCAAAGATGCATTGAAAGATTTAATTGCAGTACGCGGACGTCAAGTGAGTGTTGAGAACATCCAAAAAACAGTGGCCGAGTATTTTAAAATTAAAATATCTGACATGTTAAGTAAAAAACGTTCGCGCAATTATTCAAAACCAAGACAACTTGCTATGGCATTAACAAGAGAGCTAACTAATTTAAGCTTTCCTGAAATTGGTGAGGCTTATGGGGGTCGACACCACACAACCGTTATGCATGCATGTGAGGAAATTGAGCAATTACGCTTAAGCAATCAATCGATTGCACAAGACTTAGGAATACTTAAACAAGTACTCAAGGGCTAATTAAACCCTGTGGAATGGCTGTGGACGAGTTGTGGGTAAGTCGTATTTTTAAAAAATATGTGTTTTTTATCCACAATTCATCCACAGGTAATTACAATAGAAATGCATAGTTATTCACAAGATAACCATATGTTTATATTAAGGTTTATAAGGTTATCCATAGAAAACCTCACTATTATTACTATTATTAGATTTATATATTAAAAAACATTAAATAAAGAAGAACGATATGAATATAAAAATTAATCGAGATGCATTACTTAAACCTCTCGCTAATGTTGCAAGTATTGTGGAACGTAAACACGCACTTCCAATTCTTTCGAATATTTTAATTCAAGGTAAGGATGGTCAGGTGCAACTCACTGCTACTGATTTGGAGATGCAAGTATCTTTAAGTTTTAAAGCGGACTTAAAAGAAGAGATTGCTACTACCATATCTGCAAGAAAATTTTTTGACATCACAAGATCATTACCTGATGACTGTGTAATTGATATTGCAATTAAAGATAGCCGTGTCGCAGTGAAGGCTAATAAGAGTCGTTTTGCTATTCAAACATTACCCGCAAAAGATTATCCAGTAATGACAAAAGCCTCAAGTGAAGCTGTGGTAATTACAATTTCTCAAATTCAACTCAAACGTTTATTAAAGCAAGTTGAGTTTGCAATGGCACAACAAGATATTCGTTATTATTTAAATGGTTTGTTATTTGAAGTGAATGGCAATCAACTTAATATTGTAGGCACTGATGGCCATCGTTTAAGTTTTACATCAATTCATTTAGATCAAAACTACAATAAAACAGAAGTGATTCTTCCTAGAAAAACAGTGATTGAATTAATTAAACTTCTTAATGAAACAGAAGAGTTGGTGTCAGTCGAGCTTTACAAGGGCCAAGTTAGTTTTAATTTTAATGACATACAGCTTATTTCAAAAGTTATTGATGGTAAATTCCCAGATTACACTCGTGTTATTCCTGAGGGGCACAACAACCAATTCACAATTGATCGATCACAGTTTTTAACCTCATTGCAGCGCGCATCAATTTTATCAAACGAAAAATATCGCGGCATTCGCATGATGATTGCAGATAATAATTTGAAGTTAATTAGCACAAATACAGAACAAGAAGAAGCTGAAGAGGAATTAGAAATCCAATACCAACAAGATCCTATTGATATTGGTTTTAATGTGACATACTTAATTGATGTGCTCACAAACATTCAAGAAGACAAAGTAACTCTAGCATTCTTGGATACGAATAGTAGTTGCTTATTTACAATACCGAACAATAATGACTATAAATATGTAGTCATGCCAATGCGCATTTAATTCAATTTAAAATAAAGAGAAACTCATGGCTCAAAAGATAGACAATCAAGAATACAACTCAGACAGCATTAAAATCTTAAAGGGATTGGATGCGGTAAGAAAAAGACCGGGTATGTATATCGGCGACACTTCCGATGGCAGCGGTCTTCATCATATGGTCTTCGAGGTGCTTGATAATGCGATTGATGAGTCTTTAGCGGGTCATTGCGACGATATTAAAATTATTATACATCCAGATAATTCTGTGAGCGTTTCAGATAACGGTCGCGGTATCCCAACAGACATTAAAGAAGACGACGAATTTAAACGATCTGCTGCTGAAATTGTAATGACAGAATTACACGCAGGTGGAAAGTTTGATCAAAACTCTTATAAAGTATCTGGTGGCTTACACGGTGTAGGTGTATCTGTAGTGAACGCGCTATCAGAATGGTTACGCTTAAAAGTTTGCCGTAATGGCAAGGTGTATCAAATGGAATTTAAACGTGGCGAACGTGTAGCTCCTTTGGTTGAAATGGGCACCACAGATCGTCGTGGAACAGAAGTTCATTTCTTCCCGTCAGCTGAAACATTTACCAATATAGATTTCCATTATGAAATTCTAGCTAAACGTATACGCGAATTATCATTTCTTAATAATGGCGTCAAAATGGAATTGATAGACCAAAGAAATAACAAGTCAGAAAACTTCGCATATTCAGGCGGGGTAAAAGGCTTTGTAGAATACATGAATCGATCTAAATCTGTGCTACATAAAAAACCATTTCACGCGATTGGCGAAAAAGAAGGCATTAGCGTTGAGGTGTCGATGCAATGGAATGATTCCTATGGAGAAAATGTCCAGTGCTTTACAAATAATATTCCTCAAAGAGACGGGGGCACACACTTAACAGGCCTGCGCACAGCCATGACAAGAACGCTCAATAATTTTATTGAGCAAAATGAGCTCGCTAAAAAAGCAAAAGTAGAAACAACAGGCGATGATATGCGAGAAGGCCTCACGTGTATTCTTTCGGTAAAAGTGCCAGAGCCTAAATTTTCTTCACAAACAAAAGATAAATTGGTTTCAAGTGAAGTCCAACCTGTAGTATCTGACGTAGTTGCTTCAAAGCTCGCTGATTTCTTAGCCGAAAGCCCAGCAGATGCAAAAATTATTTGTAATAAAATTATTGATGCAGCTCGCGCTAGAGAGGCTGCACGTAAAGCACGTGATATGACAAGACGTAAAGGCGTTATGGATTCGATGGGCCTTCCGGGCAAATTGGCAGACTGCCAAGAAAAAGACCCGTCATTGTGCGAAATTTACTTGGTCGAGGGTGACTCTGCAGGAGGCTCAGCAAAGCAAGGCCGTGATCGAAAAAATCAAGCGATCTTGCCGTTAAAGGGAAAAATTCTAAATGTGGAGAAAGCGCGTTTTGATAAATTATTATCTTCACAAGAAATTGCAACCTTAATTACTGCGCTAGGTACTGGAATTGGTAAGGACGATTTTAATGTGGAGAAACTTCGCTATCATCGCATTATTATTATGACCGACGCTGACGTTGATGGCGCTCATATTCGTACCCTGCTATTAACATTCTTCTATCGCCAAATGCCAGAGCTTGTAGAGCGAGGACATATTTATATTGCACAGCCGCCTCTTTTTAAAGTGAAACAAGGTAAGCATGAGCAATATCTCAAAGACGAACAAGAGCTTGACCAATACTTACTTGAATCTGCCATTAAAGATGCAACCTTGCTTACTAAAAAAGGCGGCAGCAATTTAACAGGCGATGCATTAGGGGAAATTGCAAGACAAATGGTGTTAACTGAAGCGGTCATTCGTCGCATTGCGCCGCATTATGATGAAGCGGTGTTGCGCGCAATTCTTCATGTAGGCGCTATAGATTTAACAAGCGAGCCTAAGGTTGAAAAAGTCGCGCAAGCAATAAGAGAGCGCCTCATCAATAAGAGTACAGAAAAATCAGAAGTGATTGTATCGCTCGATGAAGAAACTAAAACTTATAAGCTAGCGGTTCATAAATTTGTTCATGGCAATTTAGAGAGCTGTGTGATTGATGCATTATTCTTGTCGAGCGGCGATTACCAGCAACTATTAAAAACATCACAAATGTTAGATGGTCTTGTGGGTGCGGGCGCTGTAATTCAACGCGGAGAAAAATCAGAATCAATTTCTAATTTTAAAGAAGCGCTTGATTGGTTGTTAGGCGAAGCAAAACATAATTTAAATATTCAGCGCTATAAAGGTCTGGGAGAAATGAATCCAGAACAACTTTGGGAAACAACGATGGATCCTAATGTGCGTCGCTTACTTAAAGTACAAATTGATGATGCTATTTCAGCAGATGAAATATTTTCAACGCTCATGGGAGACCAGGTTGAGCCGAGACGTGCATTTATTGAAAATAATGCATTAGGAGCAAGTAACCTCGATATTTAGTTTTGGTTAATTTATGACGCTAAGTGAATTAAGATTTGTGGTGGCTTTGGCTAAAGAGAAAAATTTTAGACGTGCCGCAAACAAATGTTTTGTGAGTCAACCAGCATTAAGCTTAGCAATTAAAAAATTAGAAGAAGAGCTTAATGTTTCTTTGTTTGAGAGAAGTCGCACCGAAGTTACTATCACTGAAATTGGCGAAAAGATTGTTGAGCAAGCCAATATTATTTTAGAGCAAGTTGAAAAGATAAAATCATTCGCCAAATCTGGCGGCGACCCTCTAGATGGATTAATTAAAGTTGGAATGATTCATTCGGTCGGCCCTTACTTGTTGCCGCAAATTATTCCTATCTTAAGAAAAATCGCGCCAAAAATGCCCCTTGAGGTTGAAGAAAATATTACCGCGAGTCTGGAGCTACAATTAAAAAATGGACAAATTGACGCAGCGATTGTAGCGTTGCCGTTTAACATTCCAGGTATACATGTTTTGCCGCTTTATAAAGAAGAGTTTGTCGTCGCTGTTCCGAACAATCATCCTTGGGCATCACGTAAAAATATTCACCCAAAAGAATTAAGCGACGAAAAAGTATTGCTTTTAAATAGTGGGCATTGCTTTAGTTTACAAGTGGTTGAGTCATGCCCAGATTTATCGAAAAAAGGAGAGGTGCTACAAGGTAATTCACTTGAAACAATTCGTAATATGGTGGCATCGAATTTGGGGATTACAGTGTTGCCGAAAAGTGCAACATCAGATCGCTACCAAAATCATTTAATAAAAGTCATTCCTTTTATTAAGCCTGTTCCTTCACGAACAATTGCCATTGCCTATCGAAAAAGTTTTGTGCGAATGAACGCTGTAGAAAAAATCTCAGAAGCAATACGATTGATTAAAACAGATACGATTGAAATGATATAAGAAGCGTTATTTATAGGTAACGCTTCTTAATATGGATAAGCGATTAACGAGCCGCGCGTCTTCTTTTTGGAGCCGCTTTACGTTTAGCTGGTTTTTTTGCAGCAACTTTACGAGCTGGTTTACGTCTAGCAGCTGGTTTTTTTGCAGCAGGTGATCTTGCAGGAGCTTTCTTAGAACCAAGACCTAAAACAGATTTGAGTGGGCATGAAGCTAAAACACCAGTGCCTAATAAGAAAACACCAACGACTTCATCAACAATACCATATTCAAAAACAGAGTAACCACCAATTGCTTGACCTAATACAGCAGCGCCAACAGCAATACGAACTACTCTTTCTAAACCTTTAACATTCGTCTTCATTTACTATCCTTTTTATTAAGAGGAGTTTGCATCATAAACGAATTAAAAAATTTAGGAAATACTTTTTTTAGTGCCTGACAGCAAAATCCAGCCTTCGCGCTCAATAGGTTTGTTTAAATTAAACCATGTGCTATATATTTGAGTCAGCATCTCGACTTGTTCTTTCAATATACCAGATAACGCAATTTTTCCTTCTGGCCTGCAAGCCTTTGCTATGATGGGTGCCAGGACGGATAGCGCGCTTGATAAAATATTTGCAACCACTATATCAGCTTCAAAAGTTAGTGACGACTCTGAATTGTAAAATTGAATATCGACATGATTTTCTTGTGCATTATGTTTGCTTGCAATAATGGCTTGAGGATCAATATCAACACCTATTACTTCTTTTGCACCACATTTTTTTGCTGCAATAGACAAAATACCTGAACCACATCCGTAATCTAAAACACGATCATTAATATTCACTTCTTTAATAAGCCACTCTAAGCATAAGTGTGTTGTAGGGTGACTTCCTGTACCAAATGCTAACCCAGGATCTAAGATAATATTGATGGCATCAGGATTGGGTGAAGTATGCCAACTTGGTACGATCCAAAGCTTATCAAAAACACTGATGGGTTCAAATTGTGATTGAGTCAAAGCAACCCAATTTTGTTCTTCGACAGATTCAACTGTGAAATCAATATTAGATAAACCGGTAATAGTTTTCAGTTCATTGATGATAGTGTCGATAGATACATCGGCATTAAAAAGAGATTCAACCGTATTGTGTTGCCATATTGTGTTGCTTGGAATGTTAGGCTCACCAAAAAGTGCTTCTTCATTTTCACTATTAAGATAAGAGTCTTCGATAGAACATGAAAGAGCGCCGAGTTCAATTAAAGCATCACTCATGCTATGTGCATATGCTGCACTTGCTCGGATTTTAAGATTAATCCAAGCGGCCATTTATTTTTTTTGTATGCCGAGTTTTTTTTCTAAGTAATGAATGCTGACGCCGCCATTATTAAATGCAAGATCAGCCATGAGGTCTTTGTGTAAAGGAATATTTGTTTTAATGCCTTCGACGACCATTTCAGATAAAGCAACACGCATTCTCGCAATTGCTTGATCGCGCGTATCACCATAGGTAATTAATTTACCGATCATGGAGTCATAATTGGAAGGGACTGTGTAGCCCCCGTAGGTATGAGTATCTACTCGCACGCCAGGGCCTCCAGGCATATGAAATGTAGTAACTTTTCCTGGAGATGGGACAAAGCTATAAGGATCTTCGGCATTAATTCGACATTCAATTGCATGGCCTTTAAAGACAATGTCTTTTTGTTTAAACGGTAATTTTTCACCGGCAGCAATCTTGATTTGTTGTTGAACAATATCAATGCCTGTTATGAATTCAGTGACAGGGTGTTCAACTTGTAATCGTGTATTCATTTCAATGAAATAAAATTCATTATTTTCATATAAGAACTCAAAAGTACCAGCACCACGATAGTTAATTTTTCGGCATGCTTCCGCGCAGCGCTCACCAATTTTTTCACGAATTTTTTGTGATAAACCAGGCGCAGGGGCTTCTTCAATAATTTTTTGGTGGCGACGCTGAAGTGAGCAATCACGCTCACCAAGATATACAGCATTACCGTGCTCATCAGAAAGAACTTGAAATTCAATATGACGCGGCTTTTCTAAAAATTTTTCCATATACACAACAGGGTTGCCAAAAGCAGCTTGTGCTTCCTGTTTTGTCATATTCACTGAAGCAATTAAAGCAGCCTCCGTATGAACTACGCGCATGCCCCTGCCACCACCACCCCCAGCAGCTTTAATAATGATGGGGTAACCAATTTTTTTAGCAATGGCGATTATTTCTTTGGGTTCATCAGGAAGTGCACCTTCAGATCCAGGAACACAAGGCACGCCTGCTTCTTTCATGGCATTTTTTGCGCTGACTTTGTCGCCCATGAGACGAATCGTTTCTGGACGAGGACCAATAAATACAAAACCACTTTGTTGAACGCGCTCTGCAAAATCTGCATTCTCAGACAAGAAGCCATAGCCAGGATGGATGGCTTCTGCATCTGTAACTTCTGCAGCGCTAATGACAGCCGGGATATTTAAATAACTTTGCGCAGAGGGTGCTGGACCAATACATACTGATTCATCAGACAATTTGACGTATTTTGCATCTCGGTCTGCTTCGGAATGGACGGTCACTGTTTTAATGCCAAGCTCGCGACATGCGCGCAATACTCTCAGTGCTATTTCGCCGCGATTAGCGATCAGTATTTTTTCAAACATAAAATAAGTTAGCCGATAATAAAGAGAGTTTCGCCGTATTCGACGGGCTGGCCATTTTCAACCAAAATCTTTTTAATCGTGCCAGTAGCATCAGCCTCAATTTCATTAAGTAATTTCATAGCCTCAATGATACAAAGAGTGTCACCTTTAGTAACTTTAGATCCTACATCGACAAAAACTTTCGCATCAGGCGAAGGCGAGCGATAGAATGTTCCCACCATAGGCGAATTCACTGCATGACCATCTATTTTTTCTGCAACAGGTTTAGTTTCTGAAGTGGCTCCTTCTGATGGAGCAGCCATTTGAGGCTGATGGCTCATTTGTTGAGGCGCTTGTATATAGTGCGTCATAGGTGTCGCTTGGTTCATAAGTTGCCGGCTGATTTTTACCTTTTCCTCACCCTCGGTGAGTTCAAGTTCGGCGATACCAGACTCTTCTACTAAATCGATTAATTTTTTAAGTTTGCGTAAATCCATAATGACCTCTTTTTAAAACTTTAAGCGTTAATTGCAAAATTAAGGGCTGCTATATAACCATCTGCACCTAGGCCGCTAATAACTGCGACTGCGATGTCAGAAAAATAGGAGTGATGCCTAAAAGGCTCCCTTGCATATACATTAGATAAATGAACTTCAATAAATGGTACTTTGACAGCAGAGAGTGCGTCACGCATTGCAACGGATGTGTGGGTATAAGCTGCCGGATTAATAATTAGAAAATCAACTTTGTCATTGTGAAGCGACTGTATTTTGTTTACCAAGTCTCCTTCGCTATTGCTTTGCATCGTTTCAAGCTTAATGGACTTCGCTGATGCTATGGTTTTTAACGCTTGATCGATGTCTTCTAAGGTCTGTTTGCCGTAGTGTTGTGGCTCACGCTCACCTAGGAGATTTAGGTTGGGCCCATGCAAAACTAAGATTGATTTTGTTGCCATGTGTCGCGTTTTTCTTGAATCTATGGAAGTTAATTTTGCCGAAAATAACGTTTTTTGTCTACAAATTAGACGAAATTAAGGAAAATTAAAGGTTTTTTGAGGGTTGCAATAAAGGCTTGGTTATGGCATCCAATTGGTCTTTGTGTACGCGACCGAGAATTGTTTTTTGGATGTTACCTTCTGAATTGATGATTACAGTATAAGGCAAAATACCCTCCTTGTTCCCTAAATTTTTACTCAAAATCACCCCTTTATCTTCATCTACAAATATAGGATAAGTTACTTTGGTCTTTTTAAGATAGGATTGCACGGCTTTTTCCTCATCAATCGCGATGCCAACCACCACAAGGTTTTTAGACTTATTTTCAGTATAGAAATTAGATAATTCAGGCATTTCTTCGCGACAAGGCTCACACCAGGTTGCCCAAAAATTGAGCACAATGGTTTTATGTTGAAATTGTTTGAGGTTTTGAGGCTTGCCATCAGGATCATTTATGACCGATGCAAATAATGGGGCAGATGAGGAGCTGATTTTTTCTGCAGGTTTTAAAAAAATGCGAGAAAAAGAAAAACCTAAAAAAATAATAGCAACCACATAGATGGTTATATGCAGTTTAGTTTTATTGATTTTCATGTTGGAGCGTTTTAAGGTGATCTAGCATTTGGGATGCATTCTTGAAGCCTACAATTCTAAAAGTTCGTAATTCGTTATGCTGCTTATCAAAAAATAATATGGCTGGCGGGCCGTAAAGATTGAAATGTTTTAATAGGGCTTTATGTTGAGTAGTATTTTGAGTGACGTCAACTTGAAGCAAGCTATATTCATTAAGGTATTCTTTGACCTTTGAGTTATTGAAAGTAAGTTTTTCGTATTCTTTACAAGATACGCACCAATCCGCATAAAAATCTAGCATGATCATTTTGTTATCGCGCTGATTTAGTTCGCGAGATAAATCATCAAGACTTTGAATTTGCTTAAAGGGTAAAACAGAAACGTGATTAGGTTTCGTGGTAATAGAAATGTTTTCATCATCAGATATATTCATTTTTTGAAGTGTTAGTCCAAAAAGTAAAATCGAAGCAATAAGTGTTACAAAGGCCAGAAGATGAACCCAAGACATCGATTTATATTTGAAGCGACGCACTGCAAAAAATAAATAAATAGAGAGTGCGAGCAATAAAGCGCTGTAAGCAATTTGATCGGTATTTTCAGGGAAAAGCGGGCTCATGATAAATAGGCCCATGGCAATTAATATAAAGCCAATCAGCTCTTTAATAATAATCATCCAATGACCACGCTTAGGCAGCCATTGATCAGAAAAAATACCAATGAGAAGAAGCGGTATGCTCATGCCAATAGAAAGTGTAAATAAAGCTAAGCCGCCTAAAACAAAATCTCTTGATTGATTGATATAGATAATTGCTCCTGCTAGAGGAGGTGCAATGCAGGGGCTCAATACAAGCGATGAAATCATTCCGATAATAAATACATTAAGATACCTACCCCCTTCTACACGAAGGATAGATGTTGCAATAAAATTTTCAATGAAGTGAGGTAATTTGAGAGCATATAAATCAAACATAGAAAGTGCTAAAAGAATAAAAACAACACCGAGAACAGTCATGAGCAAAGGACTTTGAATGCTTGACGTAATTAAATTGCCTGACAATCCCGCAAAAATACCTATCAAGGTATAAGTAAAAGAAACACCACCCACATAACTAAAAGATAGAAAAAAATCTTTTAAGCGCGTTTGATGAGAGGGACGCTTATGTGAAGCAAAAATAATACTTGATAAAATAGGAATCATGGGAAGAACACAAGGCGTTAAAGAAAGCAAAAGCCCCGCAATAAAAAACCCTAACAAGATAAGACCAATATGTTGTGACTGCAATAAAAATTGCATCGTATCAACTTCAGAATTAGAGCTAGTCGCGTTTAAGGTTTTAGTTTGAATGCTATCGAACTTAAATTCTTTTGAAATAGGAGCGTAACAAAGACCTTTTTGGCTGCATCCTTGATAAGTGAGGCTTATTTTTTTTGGTGGATGAGTTGGATCGAATGGAATAGAAGCATTTAAGGTGCTATGGTAAATTTCTGTTTTTCCGAAATGAGGGTCTGTTTTAATTTCTGCAGTTGGCAAAAGGATTTGATTTTGAGGAACATGATCAAATTCAACTTTTAATTTGTTGCGATAAAGATAATAGTCTTTCGCAATAAAGAATGCTGCCTCGATGGATTGAGAATTTTTTTTGATTGTTAATTGAAAAGCTTCGTCAGGCTGTAGGAAAGCATTTTTATCTTTTAAGAATAAAGATTCGTCAGCATTTGCGATGTTGATGAGTAAGCCGATAAAAAATAAACTAAACAAAATTGTTATTTTTTTTGATAAAGAAAAAATACGGCTAAACATGAATAATGACCTTTAATTAATTAAGAAGTAGTAGGTTGGAGTTAAATCATCACAAAATCGTTCCTTAAGTATGATTCAATCAAGCTCTTAAGCACAACGATCATTTATTACATATAATTCTAACTAAATTAATAGAATAACCTAATGCGATTACTTTTTACTATTCTTTTATTATCCTTCCCAGTCATTGAGATATGGGGCATTTTTAAACTAAGCGCTCTTTATGGGTGGTGGTTTTTTCTTTATATGATTTTAGTTACTTACCTTGGTTGGCGATTAATCAAAGAGGAAAAACAGTTAGTTTTTGCAAAGCTAATGGGTGCTATGACTCAAGGTGGCAATCCAATTAAAGCCATGATTGGTAGTGCACGTAATTTATTTGCAGGTATCTTATTTATTATCCCTGGCGTAATTACAGATTTCTTAGCAGTTATATTGTTGCTTATTCCTATTAAAAATAACTCTTCTCAAAATGTTCATCCATCAGAAGATGATGTGATCGAAGGTGAGTATCGTCGTGATGATGAGCTTTTAAAATAATGAGTTACTCCATCAAGCTGTTACCAAGTGGCCACGTTTTTCAGACTAAAGGAAGTCAAACCATTGTAGAGGCTGCTATAGATGCAGGTGTTCATCTGCCTTATGGTTGTCGAAATGGTGCGTGTGGCGCATGCAAAGGTAAGGTGGTTGAAGGAAAGGTACATTTAGAAGATTATCAGTCATCCGTGATTTCAGAAGAAGAAATTAAAAATGGTATGACATTGTTTTGCAGGGCTATGGCCATAGAAGATTTAACTATTGAAATTAAAGAGCTGGCCATTGTTAATAATATAAGACCTAAAATCTTTCCAGTTCGTGTTGAAGCTTTAGAAAAGTTGACGCATGACGTCATGCTAATGAAACTCAAGCTTCCAAGCACAGACAAACTGCAATTTGTAGCAGGACAATATTTAGAGTTTTTACTTAAAGATGGAAAGAGGAGAGCATTTTCAATTGCCAGCCCTTCTCACGAGTCTTCCTTGCTTGAGATACATCTCAGACTCATCCCAGGGGGAGAGTTTACAGAATATGTATTTCAAGAAATGAAAGAAAAATCTATTTTGCGCGTGGAAGGACCTTTCGGTAATTTTTTCTTGCGTGAAGACTCTATGAAAACTATTATTTTTGTAGCTGGTGGAACGGGCTTTGCACCGATTAAGGGCATGATCGAAGAGTCCATTCAAAAAGGCATGAAGCGGCCCATTAAGCTTTATCGGGGCGCGAGAGCATTGGAAGATTTATATATGGATACGTTATGCAAAGAATGGGCAAACGAATTTTCGCATATTGAATATATCCCTGTTCTTTCTGAGTCTCCTGAGGAAGATGTCTGGCATGGGCGAAATGGATTAGTGCATGAAGCCGTATTAAAAGATTTTGTAAATTTAAATGACTATCAAGTGTACTGCTGTGGTGCTCCTCAGATGGTAGAAGTGGCACATGAGGCATTTATTAAAGCAGGGCTGCCGGAGGATGAGTTTTATTCAGATGCTTTTACGTTTGCAGCACCCGTAAAAAAATAAACAGGCATAAAAAAGGCGCTAAAAGCGCCTTTTTCTTTGATACAGAGAAGCAAATTACTTAGCAGCTTTAGCATCAGCAGCTGGTTTAGCAGCTTTAGCATCAGCAGCTGGTTTAGCAGCTGGAGCAGCTTTAGCATCAGCAGCTGGAGCCGCTTTAGCATCAGCAGCTGGTTTAGCAGCGTCAGCAGCAAATGCGTTTAATGAAAGTGCGAATAAACCTGCAACTAATGAAGCGAATAACTTAGACATGTAATTTCCTTAAATATAAAATGAAATAAAATATGTATCAAACTGTAATAATACTGATACACATCAACCGTGTATAAATCACGATTTGCGCGAATTATACATGAGCCATAATTTTTATCTACAAAAAAACGACTGAATGTTAAGGGCTTAATTTTTCGGGAAAAGTTCCTCGAAGCCTAAAGAGCTTAAGAATAAAGCAGTGCTAATTAAAACGACTTTTCAAAACAGCATTATAAAACTCAATCATAGATTGCTTCACAGACTCCCTAGCTAAATTAATAGTATCAAAAAATTGTTCGAGGTGTCCTAAAAGCGAAGCATAAACTTCGTGATCAAAGTAAGAGTTTACGAGAAAACCAATTCCAAAAAAAATTAAAGTAATAAAAGATTGGATTATTAAATGACGAGGTAATTCTTTAATGAAAGGATTATTTCTTTTGCCTATTTTCTTAAATTTAAAATTTTTAAAATGAAAAAGGTAATAACTTAAAATTTGAAATGTAGTGATTGGTAAAAGCCAAGTGTAATTAAGGTCACTTAAGCCCATTCCAAAGGACAAAATGATACTTACGAGCCATCCAAGCTTTCCAATAAGTTTCATATGCGGCATATTGAATTAAAGACTCGCCAATTTAACATCTGAGTTATATCGCACAATCCAAAATGCGCAGATGTAATCGAAGGATTTGAAACTAGTGATCGATTGTCTCTAAAAGCTTTTTCATCATAGATTGATCAGAAGGCTCATCCGACGAAAAAGTCATAAAAGATTCTCTCTCAAGAACATTCACCATTCTCGGATGATTTACGATAAAAAGAACGTCCTTTAAAAAACTCATATCTTTTAAGCGATTTAAACGAACGAACTCTTTACATGCCTCAGAGCTTGTAATAAGAATTGCTGAAATATGAATTTTTTCAGAGAAAGCTTTAAGTAAATCTAAATTAGTTTGCGGAAATGTGCGGGTATAACATTCTGCGTATGTAACTTCAGCACCTCGCGCTCTTAATATTTCAGCTAAAGTTTCGCGGCCGCCCTCACCCCTAAAGATTACAATTTTTTTATTCTTAATATCATTCATTTCTTTGGTGGCAAGCAAACCTTCGCTATCGAAGTTCTCATCTGGTATGAGAACATGATTTACATCAAATAATTTCAGTGCTTTTTGAGTGGAGGGACCAATTGCTGCAAACTTTGTTGATTCGGGCAATGAATGAAAGGCATGTTTGACAGCTGGCATTCCAAATTGCACTGCGTTAGAGCTAATAAAAATAGCCCAATCATATTCATTTAATTTTAAAACGATATTTTGAAAAGTTTCGTTTTGACTTTTTGATTTGATTTCAAGCAAAGGAAACTCGATAGGATGTCCTTGATGTTCATTGACTAAGGCTTTGATCTCACCTGTTTGATGAGAAGGCCGTGTAATCACAATACCAGTTTGATGGAGTTCTTTTTTACTCATATAACAAGACTCGCTAAGATTTTATCGGCGCCTTGATCAAGCAGTTGCTTAGCAAGTTTTTCACCAAGCTTTTCAGCATCTGCAATAGAGCCTTCAATTTTATCTTTAATCATTTCTTTTCCATCTATAGAAGCTACAAAACCTTGAAGCTTAAGAATTTTATTTTCAATAATTGCATGCGCACCTAGAGGCACATTGCAACTGCCACCCAAAGTTCTGCTCATAGCCCTTTCGGCTAAAACGCAATAAGCCGACTCTTGATGATGAAGTGGTTTTAATAGCTCAATAAGGTCGGAACGCACTTTTAATATTTCAATAGCAAGTGCGCCTTGCCCAACAGCAGGGATTGAATTTTCAGGAGACATATACTGCCGAATACGGTTTTTTAATTTAAGACGAATAAGCCCTGCTGCTGCCAATATAATGCCTTGATATTGTTTTTTATCGAGCTTTTTTAATCGTGTTTGGAGATTGCCTCTTAATGGCTCAATCACAAGCTCAGGGAATCGACGTTGTAATTGACTTTGTCGGCGAAGACTTGACGTGCCCACAATACTTCCCGGCGGCAACATTTCGAGTGCACCAAAATCATTAGAAACAAATGCATCTCTTGCATCTTCTCTTTTACCAATAGCCGCAATCATAAATTCATCGCTTAAATGCATAGGCAAGTCTTTAAGTGAATGCACTGCAATATCAGCTTCTTTATTTTGAAGAGCCACTTCTAATTCTTTAATAAAGAGGCCCTTGCCACCAATTTTGGAGAGAGATTTATTAAGTGTTTTATCGCCTTGAGTTGTCATGCCAAGAATAGTGACTTCTAATCTTGGATATAAAGATACAAGTTCCGATTTGATATATTCGGCTTGCCACATTGCAAGCTCACTTTCGCGCGTCGCGATGGTTATGTGTGTAGGCTGGGTCATAGTTGAATTTAAAACGAATGTGCTATTTTATCATAAGCTAGGCCATTGAAAATTTAGAAAATCATAAGCTTTAGCATATACTTTCAACTATGGCTAAAAAAGATATAAAAAAAGCGAATTGGTCAGGCAGATTTAATGAGCCTGTGACTGAACTCGTCAAAAGATTTACAGCTTCTATAGGTTTTGATCAAAAGCTAGGTCTTTATGATATTGAAGGTTCAGTGGCACATGCTGAAATGTTAGCTGCACAGAAAATCATCACACAAAAAGACTTAAAAGCGATTCAAAGCGGATTACAAAGTATTCAAAAAGAAATTTTAGCTGGTACCTTTAAATGGTCTTTAGATTTAGAAGACGTACATTTGAATATTGAGAAAAGGTTGACTGATAAAATTGGCGAAGCAGGTAAGAAATTACATACAGGCAGATCGAGAAATGACCAGGTCGCAACTGATTTGAGATTATGGCTAAGAGAAACCATAGATCAAACGATTCAAAAAATTAAAACACTTCAGTTATCCGTCGTTCAGTTAGCAGATAAGCACCAAAAAACAATTATGCCCGGATTCACTCATCTGCAAGTCGCGCAGCCTGTGACTTTTGGTCATCACTTAATGGCTTATTATGAGATGCTGCAAAGAGATTTGACAAGATTTGAAGACGCTAGAAAAAGAATGAATCAATTGCCTTTGGGTGCGGCAGCACTTGCCGGGACAAGTTATCCCATCGATAGAAATAGGGTTGCTAAAAAACTGAAATTTGACGGCGTCTGTGAGAATTCACTAGATGCAGTTTCAGATAGAGATTTTGCAATTGAATTTACTTTTGCAGCATCTTTACTCATGACTCATTTATCAAGATTTTCAGAAGAACTCATCATGTGGTCGAGCCCCATGTTTGGATTCGTTGAAATCGCTGATGGATTTTGTACCGGATCATCCATCATGCCGCAGAAAAAAAATCCAGATGTACCTGAATTGGTGAGAGGAAAAACAGGCAGAGTCACCGGCCATTTAATGAGCCTTCTCATGCTTATGAAAGCGCAGCCACTTGCTTACAATAAAGACAATCAAGAAGACAAAGAGCCCCTTTTTGATACTGCAAATACTATTTTAGATGTGCTGACTATCTATGCAGACATGCTGAAAAGTATTTCGGTCAATGAAAAAAATATGAAGGAAGCTGCTTTAAAAGGTTATGCGACTGCAACAGATTTAGCAGACTATCTTGTGATTAAAGGTGTGGCATTTAGAGATGCGCATGAAATTGTTGCAAAAGCCGTAAGCACAGCTATTAAAAAGAAATGTGATTTATCAGATCTGAAGATAGATGAATTGAAAAAATTTAGTAAAATGATTTCAAGTGATGTATATAGTCATCTAACGCTTGAAGGTTCAATTAAATCTAGAAATCACACTGGCGGCACGTCTTTTGAGCAAGTCAAAAAATCGATTGAAAAAGCAAAAAAAAGATTAAAACAATAATTGTTTTAGTTATTTGCTTGCTTTACAGGCCAGCCCCCACCTAAAGATTTAAACAATTCAACGCTCGCAATTAATCTTAATTGTCTTTTTTGAATATATGAAATCGACGCATCATTGAAAACACGCTGCGCGTCTAGATATTCCAAGTAACTTGAATAGCCAGCTTTGTAACGATTCGAAGCAATATCCATAGCTTTCTTCGCCGCATCTTGTGTGAGTTTTAAATCATTTTCTTGCTCGGTATATTCTTTTAAAGATACAAGTGCATTATTTACTTCTTTAAAAGCGTTTTGTATAGAAGATTCATAATAGCTAAGCGCTTGTTTTTGTTTGGCTGTTGCTTGACTCACTCTTGCTTGAGCTCTTCCTGAGTCAAAAATTGGAAGTGTCAAGCCTAAGCCTATCCCCCAAATGTCTGAACCAGTTTTATTAATATTTTTTAATTCAGCACTCTCTCTTCCAAAATTTGCCGTAAGGATAATATTTGGAAAAAGCGCTGCTCTAGCCACACCAATATTTGCATTAGCTGCAATCATTATTTGTTCAGCTTCTTTTATATCTGGCCTTGATTCCAAAAGCGATGAGGGCATATTAGCTGGCGGTATTGGAGGCGTGACCAAAGCATCTATTTTATTCTCAGGAATATTTAAATTCATATCGCCTGATAAAAGAATAAGCTGATTAGAAACGACTTCACGTTGACGAATAAGATCGCTCAGTTGGGCAGATAGATTATTAAAAGCCGCCTCAGCTTGATGAAGATCGAGTGCAGATATAAGTCCGCTCTCTAAACGCTTTTTAGTGAGCTCTAAATTTTCTTTACGGTACCCAACGTTGTCTTTAAGAGCCAATATTTGTGAATCGATGCTTCGTAATAATAAGTAATTACTAGCAAGCGTGCTTTGTAAGCTCAATACAACAGTGTCTTTCGAATATTGAGATGAAATATATTCTGCACGAGCTGATTCTTTTGCTCGACGTAATCTTCCCCAAAAATCTATTTCAAATGATGTGCCAAGTTGAATATTGAAATTTTTACGAAAAGGTTTTACAAAATTTGAGGGCACAATGCCAGTTTCAGTAGCTTTAGTCCGATTACCCTGTGACGTTAAATCCACCGATGGTATCAAAGCCGCTCCTATTTGTTGTAGGTACGCATCAGCCTCTTCCAGTCGCGCAATCGCAGCAGTAATATCTACATTTTTCTTTAATGCTTTGTCCATCAATTCATCAAGTGCCGGGTCTTGATAAAGTTTCCACCACATATTTAAATCTGTCACTACATTGTCTGTATTAATTTCCTGGTGATAAGCGTTGGGCAAATTAATTTCTGGGCGCTTGTAATCCGGGCCGACTAAAGTACAGCTTATGAGACTAAAAGATATACAAACTAAAACAAAGCGCAGCATCATTTTATTTTTTATCCTCATCTATATGACCATGATGACGAATATGATTTCCAGTTAACCAGACAAAAAAGAGTGGAATAAAAATCGTTGCAACAAATGTTGCTAAAATCATGCCCCCAAAGACACCGGTTCCCATCGATTGACGTGCCGCTGCCCCTGCGCCTGTTGCGACAACAAGAGGGACAATACCAAAAACGAATGCCATGGATGTCATTACAATAGGCCTAAATCGGAGACGTGCAGCTTCAACCGCAGCTTCCATGATAGGCATACCTTCTTCCATTTTTTGACTCGCAAATTCCACAATTAAAATTGCATTTTTAGCTGCAAGGCCAATTAAGGTGATTAGGCCAATCTGAAAATAAATATCATTTGGCATGCCGCGAATCATGACGGCAATGAGCGCGCCAGTAAGGGCAAATGGCACAGCCATAATTACTGCAAGAGGCAATGCCCATGTTTCAAACTGTGCCGCTAAAATTAGGAATACCATAATAATGGCAAAACCAAATGCAAAGAGCGCCGCAGAGCCTGTGCGCTTTTCTTGATAGGCTTGTCCTGTCCAAGCCATTTGATACCCTTCAGGTAAACTTTCTTTTGCAATTTTTTCAACAAGCTTAATGGTGTCGCCCGAACTAACTCCAGGCGCTCCCCCTGCTAACACTTTTGCAGAAAGAAGCCCATTAAAACGCTCTAGTTGTTCAGCACCTAAAATACTATTAACCGAACTTACCGCTGAAAGTGGAACCATAGCTCCTGTATTTGATCGCACATAAACTTTACCGAGATCGTCAGGCTTCATTCGATAAGGGGCTTCTGCTTGAAGTTGCACACGATAAGTTCTACCCGATTTATTAAAGTCATTGACATAAAGTGATCCCATAGTGCTTTGTAGGGTTTCATAAATGCTTGAAATAGGAATGCCTAAACTCATGGCTTTAGCTTCATCAACTTCAACAAAAAGTTGAGGTACGGTAGGCCTAAAAAAAGTATTTATTCCTGTAAGGCGAGATTCTTTATTAAGTGCTTCAATAAATAAATTAACAGCTGCAAATAAACGTAATGGATTTGTATCGCTGCGACTTTGAATATACATTTCCATGCTGCCAGAATTACCTAATCCACGAATAGACGGGGGATTAAATGCAATCGCAAGACCATCAGGTTGCATCATACCAATACCAAAAAGTTTTTTTACAATATCACTCGCAGAGCTTTTCCGTTCCGCCCAATCTTTTAATCTAACAAACATCGTAGCTGAATTTGATTTATTCCCCCCACCAATGAGGTCATAACCATTAACAGCAAATTGGAAAGTGCTTGCAGGGTCAGTAGCAATCGCGGATCGAACTGCTTCCGTTGTTTTGGAAGTACGACTAATTGTAGCGCCATCAGGCAACATCACCGCTGTAATGACATAGCCTTGATCTTCCGAAGGTATAAAACTAGTAGGTGTAAATTTAAAAAGAAAAACAGAGCTAATCACAATGCCAACAAAAACAATGCCACCAATAAACCGGTGACGCAAGGTGCTGTTGACGACTTTTATATAAAAATGAGTTAAGCGACTAAATCCACTATTAAAGCGATCAAAAAATTTTGAATGAATAGATTTTGGATTTAAGATAATGGCACATAGTGCAGGCGTGAGTGTGAGCGCTACAACACCAGATATTACGACAGCAATTGCTACCGTCACTGCAAATTGACGATAAAGCTCTCCTGCGATACCGCCCATAAATGCAACTGGCACAAATACAGCACATAAGACTAATACAATTGCAACGACTGCAGCAGCGACTTGTTCCATTGATTTAATAGCTGCTTTAATCGGAGAAAGTTTTTCTTCCGCCATCAGGCGCTCAATATTTTCTAAAACGACAATGGCATCATCGACTACGATACCAATAGACAAGACCATGGCAAAAAGTGTCAGCGTGTTAATTGAGAAACCAAAAAGATATAGACCTGCAAAAGTACCTATGAGAGATATTGGTACCGCAATAATAGGAATTAAAGTGGCACGCCAATTTTGTAAAAATAAAAATACGACAAGCACTACAAGAAGCATTGCTTCACCCAACGTTTTGAATACTTCTTTCATAGATGCTTTTACAAAGTTACTTGTGTCATAAGGAATTTCAAAATCCATTCCTTTAGGAAAGCGCCCTTTAAGTTCAGCCATTTTTTCCTTAATACCTTTGGCTGTATCAAGTGCATTAGCGCCTGTTTGAAGAAAAATAGGAATACCTACACCTGGTTTACCATTTAATGTTGTATTGATATCGTAAGTTTGTGCACCCAATTCAATACGTGCAATGTCTTTGAGATAAAGAATGCCATTAGGCCCGCCAGCTCTTACGATAATATTTCCAAATTGATCGGGATCTAACAACCGACCTTTTGCATTCACTGTATATATAAGCTGTTGATCAGTGACCGAGGGTTCTTGACCAATTTTACCTGCCGCATATTGCGCATTTTGGCTTTGAATGGCAGCTGCGATATCACTCGTTGTAATACCAAGTTGTGCCATTCGATCTGGTTTGAGCCAAATTCGCATAGAGTAATCGCGTGCACCGAATATATTGGCGTCACCCACACCTTTAACGCGTTTGATTTCATCTAATACATTTAGCGTTGCATAGTTACTTAAATAAAGTGGATCAAATTGTTTGTCTTTTGACGTGAGCATGACCACTAAAAGAATGTCATTTGATTTTTTTTGCACAATAACACCTGTGCGTCTTACCATTTCTGGTAAGCGAGGTGAGGCGATGTTGACACGATTACTTACATTGAAAGTAGCTTGGTCAATGTTGGTGCCAATTTCAAAAGTCGCAGTTATATTAAGGGTGCCGCTAGAATCTGTGCTCGAATTAAAATAAAGAAGACCTTCAACGCCACTTAATTGTTCTTCAATAGGCCCCGCCACCGTTTTAGAAAGTGTTTCTGCGCTTGCACCAGGATAGCTTGCTGTGATGACGACTGTAGGAGGCGCAATTTGTGGATATTGTGCAATTGATAATTTAAAGGCAGCCGCGATACCAGCTAGAACGATAATGATTGAGATTACCGCAGCAAAGATTGGCCGCGTAATAAAAAATTTACTCATTATTTTTTGAAGCTAGGCATGTTTGTGACAGGCATGCCAGGACGTACTTTAATCAGATTGTCGATAATGACCTTATCGCCTGCTTGCAGTCCGCTTAGAATAACCCAATCCTTACCTTTCCATTCACCTGTGACAACAGGGCGAGGTGTGGCTTGATTTTTTTCATTGACGACAAATACAAATTTACCTTGATCTGAATTAAGCACTGCTAATTGTGGCAATAAAAATACACCATCTTTTTTACCTGTAGTTACGTGCACACGAACAAACTGGCCAGGTAAAATTTGGCGCTCATTATTTTCAAATGTTGCTCGTAGTTCTTGAGTGCCAAGTGATGGATTAATTTCGCTTGCGGCAAAATTTATTTTGCCTTTTTTTGGGTATTCACTACCATCGGGAAGAGTGATTGAAACTTCTTGAACATTTTTTTCATTTAATGCCCCGCCCAATTGCTTAAGTTCATTATCTGAAAAACTAAAACGCACCCAAATTGGATTTACTTGAGCTAATGTTGTAAGCAGGCTTGTATTCGCAGAAATGAGTGCTCCTTCAGAAAATTGAAAACGACCGGAAATACCATCGACAGGTGCGGTGACATTGGTATAAGAAAGATTAAGTTCCGCCTGTCTTAAATTGGCTTGACTTTGACCTAGTGCCGCGACAGTAATCGACTCATCTGAAGTTGCATTATCAAATTCACGCTGACTAATCGACTGAGATTCAATCAAACTTTCTAAACGTTTTTTTTCGCGCTTTGCTTGCTCAGCTCGCGCAAGGCTTTGGTTGTATTGAGCTCGCGCTTGATTTAAGGCTATTTTGTATGGCTCGGGATCAATGACAAATAAGGTTTGGCCCGCTTTAACTGCTGAGCCTTCATTGTACTTTCGTTTTAATAAAATACCGCCAACACGAGGCCTAATTTCCACCTCTTTCGCACCTTCGGTTTGGCCTACTGCTTCAGCTGTAATAGGGACACTCGAAGGTGTTGCTTCAAGCATGGTTACTGGCAATACAAAATTAGGCGGCATGCCACTTTGCTCAGGAGGTTTTTGACAGCCAGTTAAAGAAAACAATAAAAAGCCGAGGAATAAAATAAATCTAGATGACAAAAAATGCTGTTGCAACTAAAGCCCCTATTCTAAAAATAAGACATGGAAACGAACGTTTCTTGTAAGGCCTTATTTTACAATTAAATCAATGAATAAGACGGATTTAAATATATGAAACTTTTATGATAATAGATGAGCTAAGCCAAAAGCCGCCGAAGAAGCAATGCCACCAATCAAAAGGGTTTGCATCGCTGAGCGCCCTTGATTCACCCCTGTAAACTTACCTTTAATCCAACCAAAAAGTACGAGTGCAATACTTGTTGCGATCACCGACATTTTTAGTGCGGACATGATGTCAGATATAAAGAAATAAGGCATCAAGGGAATGAGCCCACCTACAATATAAGAGGTTGCAATAGTGGACGCACTGATCATGGCTCTTTTTGGGTCAGGCTTTTCTAAATTTAATTCAAATTTCATCATGAATTTTAGCCAGCGTTCACGATTAGAAGTGATGGACGTAACGACTGTTTTAAGCGCACTCCCTTTAAGTCCATATTCTGAAAGTATTTCTTTAACTTCTGAAATCTCACGCTCACGTAAATGTTTAATTTCATAGGCTTCACGTTTTAATTCAGAATCATAATGTTCAATATCTGTTTTTCCAGCAAGATAGCCACCCAAGCCCATCGCAATAGAACCCGCCGCAACTTCAGCTAAGCCTGCTGTAACAATAATCGCTGATGAATCAACAGCTGCGGATAAGCCTGCAGCAAGAGCAAATGGAACAGTAAGTCCATCCGCCATGCCAATCACAATATCGCGAACCACTGCAGTTGAGGTAAAGTGTGTTTCAGAGTGATGCGAATGATGGTCGTTTGACATAAAGATCTCTTGGAATTTTTATATTAATTTAAGTTAAAAATACTATATATTAGATTTTGTAATTAAAACATTTTTAAATATTTAAGGACTCAAAAATGAAACAATGTACCTACAATATATTAGCTTTATTAGTGTTTGCTTTGTCTTTTTCTTATGTCCCCACAGCCGCGTTTCAATATCATTGCGTCTATGATGGCGTGACAACTTTTAATGTGCCTATTTTTATATTCCAACAAGTTTTTTTAGCTACAATTCTTTTCATCATTAGTCGTTTTGGTTTTAGAGATGGCAAAATGGTTTGCTGGGCAGCATGTGGAACTAAAAAGAATAAAAAGAAAAAATAGTTAATCAAGTTTAGCTTTATGTTTTGACTGCCTTTTAAACTTTGTTTTATCTTTTTCCACTTTAGGTTTAAAAGGCAAGTCAGCGCGGAAAAGAGCGTAATGTGTCTGAGAGCGCAGCTTAAGTTTACGGATTTGCTTCATAAAGCATTACGCAATAATATCTAATACGCCCCGCGTAATAAACTCAATTGCCATGGAACCTAAAAGTAAACCCATGATACGGGTAACTATTTTTGTACCTACAGCACCAATCACTCTAGAAATACTTTCAGCAAAACTTAAGGTAAGCCAAATTGTTAGAGATACGAAAATACATGGGAGCACTAGAAAAGATAAATTTACAAAATTAGGGGCTTGGTGAGCAGCAATAATCATATTACTAATCGCCCCGGGCCCTGCTAAGAGAGGAATGCTAAGTGGGACAAAAGCAATTAATTCTTTTTCTGACTTACTATTTTGTGTAGATTCCATAATTTGATTTCGTCCTAACATCATGTATATGGCCATGATCAGAAGAAGAATACCGCCGCAAATCTGAAAACTTGGCATAGAAATGCCAAAGATATTTAAGATTTTATCTCCGAGAAAAAGTGAAACTACAAGAATGATAAAGACAGTTAAAGCTGTCATCTTGGCTACATTTTTTTTATTAATGTTTTTATGTTGACCCGTTAAACTCAAGTAAATCGGCAAGCAACCTGGGGGGTCAACAATTGCTATCATAGCGATTGTCGTTTTTATTATAAAAGTCCACTCAATCATGATTTATTCCTTATTTAAAATGTCATAACGTCTAAGTATGGTTGCAGCAATAATCACGCAAATAACTGTTAAAAGCTAACCGTGGTTTCAATCTGTAAATAACGTAATTTTTTTGCAATACCTTCAAGAACTTCCTTGCTGATGCGTCCCAAGCGCTTTGCTTGAGGTTGCAACGAAGGTCTAGCAAGCCCATAAATATGTACACCTTGGATATCACTTTTGATTTCGCTCATTAATTGCACATAAGCATCAATATCTTTTTCGCTTGGATTCTTACCATCAATGCTGAAAATACAGGTTTGAACAAAAGTTGGACAGGCAGTTGCACAGTTTTTAAGTCGTTCCAAGATTTGATGGCGCTTTAGATTGACTTGATTAATTATTTGAATACTTTCTTCTGTGACAGCATCAACCTTAAACCAAACTTCACCATTTATTTCTTTTAACATCTCCACGCTTTTAATCACAGGGGATTGATGCATTAAACTTCCGTTAGTTATAAGACGTAATTTAATTTTATGGAGTAAGTTAAATTCTTCGAGTACCTTTTTAACAATTAAAATAATTTGTGGAAATTCTTCGGCACTTGTAGGTTCTCCATTACCTGAAAAAGCAATGTCTTTTAGATGACGATCTTCAATGGCTACATTTTTTTCCATATAATCGCCATGAATGATTTCATGAAGAAAAAAACGTAGTTCATCTTCAAGCATATCGAGCTCAATGGGGGGAGGTGAGCCACGGGTAAGATTTGGAATTTCACAATAAATGCATTGCCAATTACAAGCATTATTTACATTTAAGTTGACACCAATTGATAAGCCGCCGGCACGTCTTGAAATAACAGAATAAATATATTTAAGACCACTTAATTCCCGGCTGTGATCATGAATACTAAGATACTGCTTAGATACGCTCATATTTATTTAAGGGAGTTGAGGCGGTCTATTAACGGAGACAAGTCATAGCCAGCAATCTTAGCTTTGCTTAAAATTTCATCAATAGGTAATATTTTTGCATGTGACAAAGCCCAAAGCGTTGAGCACCGAGTACCTGTTCGGCAATAAGCAAAGACAGGTTTTTGAGCTACTTCAAAGTTACAACTAAATTGCGCAATATCGCCATCGGAAATTTGCCCGCCAATTACAGGCTGATGGATGGCTTTGATGCCTAAATTTTGAGCCTCTTTTTCAATAGTTGAAAAAGCTAGCTGTCCTTCGGACTCCTGATCAGGTCGATTACAAAAAATAGTTTTGTAGCCTTGTGCTTGAATTTCTTTTAAGTCTTCAATCGTGATTTGATCAGAGACGGTAAGTTCGTTATTTATTTTTGCAAATTTCATAATTTCATTCTACTTTAAAAAAATACTCAATAGGTCATTTAAGAATCGCTGACCTAGAAGTGTTGGCTTAATCATTTCATGATCCTTGGTAATCAGTTTTTTATCTATCGCAGTTTTGAGTTCTTTATTAATAGATGAAATATTTAAACCTGTTTTTTCTTCGAAACTTTGAATGCTAAATCCATCAATAAGACGTAAATGATTCATCATAAATTCAAAAACTAAATCATTTTCATGAATAATCGTTTCTGATTCAATCATATTTTGCATTTTTATATGTTCCATATATTGTTTCGGATTTTTATATCGACTCTCGCGAATCATCTTGTCATGAAAAGTTAGCTTGCTATGAGCACCCGCTCCTATACCTAGATAATCACCAAACTGCCAATAATTAAGATTATGTTGGCATTGTGATTTAGGTTTTGCAAAAGCAGATGTTTCATAATGCTCATAACCATGCTGGCTTAAAATATCTTCAATAGTTTCCTGCATTACTGCACTTTCATCATCGAGCGGTAATTTGGGGGGATGTTTAAAAAAGAATGTATTAGGCTCAATCGTTAAATGATAAAAAGATAAGTGCTGTGTATTAAAAGAAGTCGCAGTTTTGGCATCGTCTATCGCTTCATCTAATGTTTGCTGAGGTAATGCATACATTAAATCTAAATTCACTTCATCAAAATGACGCATTGCAATTTCAATACCTTTTTTGGCTTCACTGCTATCGTGGATACGACCTAATGCTTTCAGATGGGTATTATTAAATGATTGAATGCCTAAAGATACTCTTGTGACGCCAGCATCTTTATATCCTTCAAAATGATTGGTATCTATAGTTCCTGGATTGGCTTCAAGTGTAATTTCGGCATCATACAAAATAGGCGTCAGTGCACGAACCTGACTTAAAATTTTCTGAATAGCTTTCCCACTAAACAAACTTGGGGTGCCACCTCCAAAAAAAATGGAGTGAATTTTTCTTCCCCAAATCTTAGATAATGAAATCTCAAGATCCTTAATAAGTGTATCCACATACATGGATTCTAAATCAGTAAAATTTTGAGCTTCTTTATGTTCGTGCGAATTAAAATCACAATAGGGACATTTTTTGACACACCAAGGGATGTGAATGTAAAGCGAGAGTGGGGGTGGCATGGAGAGTCTTGATGTTTGACTCATAGAAGACTTATTTATTTTTTAAGTATGGATTAATAAGATCATCAACCATTTGATGAAGCGCTTCTTTCATTTGCTTTTCAGAGACTTCCATTAAAAGACCATCTTCAATAGCGTCTTGAGAAAGCTGCTTTAATTCATCAAAGTTTTCTTTCATGACTTTAATTTTTTCTGTACATGACACGACGGATTTATCGTCACGAATCCAAGTAGGCCATTTATTTTTTAATTTATCCATAAATCTGATTCAGTTTTAATTTAAGTTTATGTAACGCTTGTCCGCGATGACTAATTCGATTTTTGACGTCTGATGGTAATTCTGCCACAGCTTTTTCAGTCATATGATCTAAAAATAAGGGGTCATAACCAAACCCACCAGAGCCTCTGGGGGATTTTAAAATCTCCCCATGCCATGTTCCTTCAACAACAATAGGTTCAGGATCAAATTCATGTTTTACAAAGACAATGACACAAGTGTAATGTGCTTTTCGATTCGATTCGTTTTCTAAACTTTTTAAAAGTTTTTCATTATTTTTTTGATCTGATGAAGGTTCACCTGCGAATCGGGCCGATAAGACACCAGGTTTGCCGTCCAAGACATCCACGCAAATACCTGAATCATCTGCAATGGCAGGTAGTTTAGACAAGCGACTTGCATGTCTTGCTTTAACAAGTGCATTCTCAAGGAATGTATAAAAAGGCTCTTCAGCGGCATCAATTTTAAAATGTGATTGAGGAAGTATCTCAACGTTCATATCTTCTAAGATCGATTGAATTTCGATGAGTTTTTTGGCATTGCTTGTTGCAATGACGATTTGATTCTTCATGAAATTACTTTAAAACATTTTTTTGTAATTGAATGAGCTCTTTAATGCCTTGTGCAGCAAGGTCAGACATCTGGTCCATCATTTCACGCGAAAAAGGTGTTCCTTCTGCGGTACCTTGAATTTCCACAAAACCTCCTGAGCCCGTCATGACAATATTCATGTCTGTGTCACAACTTGAATCTTCACTGTAATCCAAATCTAATAGTGGGTTTCCTTCGCGGAGCCCTACAGAGATGGCTGCCACAGAATCAATGAGCGGCGATTCTGAAATGAGTTTTTTATCCATCAGATGTTTAATAGCATCATGTACCGCGACATAAGCACCTGTAATGCTAGCTGTGCGTGTGCCACCATCGGCTTGAATGACGTCGCAATCAATTTGAATGGTGCGTTCACCCAGTTTTTTTAAATCAATAATCGCGCGCAAGCTACGCCCAATAAGACGTTGTATTTCTTGCGTCCGACCAGATTGTTTTCCGCGTGCCGCCTCTCTATCCATTCTCGATCCTGTCGATCGCGGGAGCATGCCATATTCAGCCGTAATCCAACCTTGACTCTGACCCTTTAAAAAAGAAGGTACTTTTTCATCAATACTTGCAGTGCAAAGCACATGTGTGTCACCGAATTTAATCAAGACGGAGCCTTCTGCATGTTTTGTGTAATGCCTAATAATTTCAACCGGTCTTAATTGGTTGTGAGCGCGTTGATTTAATCTCATAGTCTTCTTCCTCGATAGAAGTCGTCATTATAAGCTAGCTTTAATTGATTGATATCTTGTCATTTAAAGGTTTTAGTCGCAAATGCAACTATAGATTGATAAAATGACATTTAAACATCGTATTGGATACCTTATGGCTTTAAGTATGACCGGTTTTTCCTTTAAAGAAGCAGATACGCAGCAAGGTATCTTGCTCCTTGAATTTCGGTCTTTAAATAATCGATATCTAGAACTCCAGGTTAAATTGGATGAATCTTTAAGATCTTTCGAGCCTATGATTCGAGATCTGATATCAGCCGAAATTAAAAGAGGTAAAGTAGATTGCAGAATCTATTTCAAATCTAAAACACATGCACTTGATGTTAAAAATGTAGATCCAGCGAAGTTAAAACAACTCGCTAGCTCAGTCGATGAAATTGCAAAACATTTCTCCCATGTACAACCGATTAATGCCCTCGACATCTTAAAAACGAGTGAAATCATGCACGACCAATCCGTGGACATGAATATGCTCGAACAAGATCTTAAAAAAAATCTCAAAGAAGCCTTATTAGAAATTCAATTATCTAAAGCGCGTGAAGGTGAAAAATTACAAAAGATTTTATTGGATAAATTAAAAGAAATTGAGGTACTCGTAGGCGAAGCTAAAAAAATCCTACCCATTTTAATCAAAGATTATCAAACTAAGATTGAAGATAAATTTAAGCAAGCTTTGATCGCGATCGATGATGATCGATTGAAGCAAGAGTTTCTTATCTTTATTCAAAAGATGGATATTGATGAAGAGCTTAATAGAATTACATCCCATATTGATGAAGTTAGACGTTTACTTAAAACTGATGGGGCCATTGGTAAAAAACTAGACTTTATGATGCAAGAACTAAATCGTGAGGCGAATACTTTAGGTTCGAAATCCATTTCACCTAAAACGTCACAAATATCAGTGGATTTAAAAGTTTTGATTGAGCAAATGCGCGAACAAATTCAGAATATTGAATAATAACGACTAAAGAATATCTATGAGCCAAGCCCATTTATTTATTATTGCAGCAGCTTCCGGTGCCGGTAAGACGACACTTGTAAAAGCCCTATTAAATAAAGACAGAGATCTTCAAGCTTCTGTGTCTCACACAACCCGTAAACCTCGGCCAGGTGAAGTAGATGGTGTGGATTATCATTTTGTTGATGAAGTAACCTTTATAGATTTGAAGAAGAAAGGTGAATTTTTAGAATCTGCCGAATGCCATGGTGGTATGTATGGCACAAGTAAAAAATCAGTGCAGTCCATTCTCGATCAAAAAAAAGATGTGATTCTAGAAATCGATTGGCAAGGCGCTCAGGCTCTCAAAGCCCAATTTAAGGAGGCTGTATCAATTTTTGTATTGCCACCTTCTGTTGAAACGCTTGCAGAAAGATTAAATAACCGCGGACATGATAGTGAAGAAACGATTGCAATGAGACTTGCGGCTGCGCGAGAAGAGATGAGCCATGTAGATGAGTTCGATTATGTTACAATCAATGATGACTTTGAAGTAGCGCTCCACGATCTTATGGCTATTATTCGATCCACTCGATTAATGTGTCATATTCAGCTTACACGACATAGCCACTTAATTAAAAACTTGACTTGAAATTTGGAGAAATAACATGGCACGAATTACAGTAGATGATTGTTTAGAGATGATTCCTAATCGCTTTAAACTTACTTTAGCTGCCGCTTACCGCGCAAGACAATTAGCTAATGGTGCTGAAGCTTTAGTAAGCACGCATGGCTTAAGAGACAAGCCTACGGTATTAGCATTAAGAGAAATCGCAGCAGGTAAAGTTGGTCTTGATATCTTAAATAGAAAAACAACATACTAAATTTCTTAAATAGGGCTTAAAGCCCCCTCAAGAGAAAAAGACCATGGCTAGTACCGCTCATTTTAATAAAGCGGATGCTCAAAAAACACCGCCACTTCCGTTACTGCCTGTCGATAACGAAGCGTCGGAACTCACAATCCTCCTTAAGACTTATTTAAAAACGAAAGATATCCAGAAGATATGGGATGCCTATCGATTTAGTGAAGAAGCACATCACGGCCAATCCAGAAGAAGTGGTGAGCCGTACATTGTGCACCCTGTTGCTGTAGCATGTACTTTAGCTAAGCTTCATCTTGATGCCCCTACAATTCTTGCAGCCCTTCTTCATGATGTTGTTGAAGATACAACCATTACCAATAAAGAAATTGAAAAAAAATTTGGCAAACAAGTCTCTGTATTAGTCGACGGTTTATCTAAGCTCGACAAAATTGAATTTCAAGATGCGACAGAAGCGCAAGCCGAAAATTTTAGAAAAATGTTACTGGCAATGTCAAATGACGTTCGTGTTATTTTAGTAAAGTTAGCTGATCGTCTTCATAATATGCAAACGTTAGATGTTTTAAGACCTGAAAAACAAAAACGTATCGCGCAAGAAACTCATGATATTTATGCACCTATTGCAAATCGATTAGGTTTAAATGCCATTTATCAAGAGCTTGAAGATTTAAGTTTTAAACACCTCTACCCCATGCGCTATCGTGCGATTCAAAAAGCTATGAAAGCTTCTCGAGGCAATCGTCGCGAAGTCGTTGAGAAAATTACGGCAGCTATCCAACAAAAATTAACTGAGATGAAAATGGATGCAGAAGTCTCAGGGCGAGAAAAAAATACTTATAGTATTTATAAAAAGATGAGCGAAAAAAGCATGTCTTTTGCACAAATCAACGACATCTATGCCTTTAGGATTATTGTGAAAGAAGCGAATGATGCTTATTCTGCATTAGGCGCATTACATAGCTTATATAAACCTCTTCCAGGGAAATTCAAAGATTACATTGCCATTCCAAAAGCTAATGGCTATCAATCTCTTCATACAAGTTTATTTGGACCTTTCGGCACCCCTATTGAAGTGCAAATTCGTAGTGAAAAAATGCACAAACTTGCAGAAGCAGGCGTCGCAGCGCATTGGCTTTATAAAACGAAAGACGCACACCTTACTGAACTTCAACAGCAAACGCATCAGTGGTTAAAACGTCTTTTAGAGATTCAATCAGATAGCGCTGATTCACTCGAATTCTTAGAGCATTTAAAAGTTGATCTTTTCCCTGACGAAGTTTATGTGTTCACCCCCAAAGGAAAAATTCTAGCATTGCCAAAAGGTTCAACAGCAGTTGACTTTGCATACGCGGTGCATAGTGATGTAGGTAATTGTTGCGTGGCTGCAAAATACAATCAAGAACTTGTCCCTCTTCGTGCCGAAGTCCATAACGGCGATCACATAGAAATTATTACAGCCCCTCTAGCTAAACCTAATCCTGCATGGCTTAATTTTGTGATTACAGGAAAAGCAAGATCACACATTAGACAATATTTAAAATCGATTGAATCAGAAGAGTCTTCGAGACTTGGCGAAGGTATGCTTAATCAAGCACTCAAGGCCCTTCATATCAGCCCGTCATCGATCAAAGAATCTCATTGGAAAAAATTAATCAGTGATTATGGCGTTAAAACCAAAGAAGAGATTTTGGCTGAAATTGGTTTAGGAAAGCGTATGAACGTGATGGTGGCTCATCAATTGATTAGTTTTATGGATGGGGTGAGCCATGTTAAAGGCAAACATAAGCAATTGGACGTCATCACCATTAAAGGTTCTGAGAGTATGGCGATTCAATTGGCAATATGTTGTCATCCAATTCCAGGCGATCCTATTTTAGGATTTATTAACAAAGACAAAGGGCTTGTTGTTCACACGCATGATTGCTTAGCGATTCGTAAATTCAAACTTGATCCTGATAAATGGCTTGATGTTGAATGGGATCCAAATCCAGATCGATTATTTAAAGTCAATTTACAAATTATGGTATTAAATGAGCGCGGCATGCTCGCTAAAATTTCATCCGTGATTGCAGAATCAGATTCAAATATCGATAATGTGAATGTTGAAGAATCCGATGGTGGACACTTTGTAAATGTTAACTTTATTGTGCAGGTTCACAACCGTATTCATTTGGCAGATCTCATGCGAAACTTAAGAAAGATTAGTGATATTTCTAGAATTAGCCGCGTCAAGATGAAAACCTTTTAAGCAACTTATTAAAAAAGAAAGACTTAAGAAATGACAAAAGAAATTATTCAAACTACAAGTGCCCCAGAGGCGATTGGTACATATTCTCAAGCTGTCAAAACAGGCAATACTATCTATTTGTCAGGGCAAATTGCACTCGATCCCCAATCTATGAAGTTAGTTGAGGGCATTGAGGCACAAATTCATCAGGTGTTTAAGAATTTAAAATCAGTCGTTGAAGCTTCTGGTGCTCAATTAAGTGACATCGTTAAAATAAATATATATTTAACAGATTTGTCGCATTTTGCTTTGGTCAATACCATCATGGGCGAATATTTTACGAAACCCTACCCAGCAAGAGCTGCGGTAGGTGTTGCATCGCTTCCTAGAAATGCACTTATTGAAGCTGATGGTGTTGTTGTTATTTAAATTATTTCTATTTAAGAGTATTTCAATCTGACTTCTCTAGCCGAGCTTAAGCTTTTTACCCCTTCAGTATTAAATAAGCTCAAAAAATTGGGCGTTGAAGATGTATTTAGTTTAGCTATGTATCTTCCAATTCGTTATATCGATGAAACTATCGTGACACCTATTCGTAATATTCAAATGGGTGAGCTATCTCAAATAGAAGCAGAAGTCATCAGAGCTGAAATTGTTTATAAGCCCAAAAAAATGCTTCTCATACAAGTTAAAGATGCATCTGGTAGTTTGCAGCTTAGATTTTTACATTTTTATCCAAGCCAAATGAAAATGTTTGAAGCGGGTAATCGCATTCGTATTTTAGGAGAGGCTCGACATAATTTATTTGCATTCGAGATGATTCATCCACAATGTAAATTAATCAGAGACAGCGATGTCTTGCCTCAGTCATTAACGCCTATTTATTCATTAGTTGCAGGTGTGGGACAAAAAACAGTCAAAGATGCGATTGATAAGTTGTTTCATCACTTTGATTTAAAAACTTATTTAAAAGATTTATTTTTACCATTTATTTATGAGAAATTACACTTACCAAATCTTTATGAAAGTTTAGAAAGTATTCATCATCCAAAAGATTTTAAAGAAGTTGCCAGCCATGAGACTTTTACAAGTAAACCTTATCAAAGAATTATCTTTGATGAATTTTTAGCGCAACAATTATCATTAAGATCTAATTATTTGATAAGACGAGCACTTTCAGCTATGCCATTAAAAGCCAAAAATAAACTCACAACTATTTTTATGGATAAGCTCGAATTTGATTTAACTGATGCGCAGAAAAAAGTCATTCAAGAAATTAAAAATGATCTTGAAAGAAATTATCCGATGCAAAGGCTATTACAGGGTGACGTAGGTAGTGGTAAAACAGTAGTAGCAACAATCGCTGCTCTTCAAGTTATTGAGAATGGAAGTCAGGTTGCTTTTATGGCGCCTACTGAAATTTTAGCGGAACAACACTATCGTAAACTTTACGAGTGGCTTACTCCTTTAGATATTGAGGTCGCATGGCTAACAGGCAGTCAGTCCAAAAAAGATCGTGAGATTTCATTAAAATTGACGCAATCCGGTGAAGCACATATTGTAGTGGGCACGCATGCACTTTTTCAAGAGCACGTCATCTTTAATAAATTAGGTTTAAGTATTATTGATGAACAGCATCGATTTGGTGTTGAGCAAAGATTGGCGTTACGAAAAAAAGGTCAATTAGATAAAGCAAATGAACCTCATCAATTAATGATGAGTGCTACACCAATTCCTAGAACACTTTCTATGAGTTATTTTGCTGATCTTGATGTGTCTATTATTGATGAATTGCCTAAAGGCCGTGAAGCGATTGTGACAAAACTTTTTTCAGAAGATCGACGCGATGAAATTTTAAAAAGAGTGCATGAGGTATGTCATACAGGCGCTCAAGTTTACTGGGTATGCCCTTTGATTGAAGAAAGTGAAGTATTGCAACTTCAAACCGCAGAAGAAACATATTTAAATATGCAGTCTCATTTTCAAGATTTGAAAGTGGGCCTGGTCCACGGGCGAATGAAGTCATCAGAAAAACAAAAAGTCATGTCTGATTTTGTGAAGGGCGATATTCAATTATTGGTAGCGACCACAGTGATTGAAGTAGGTGT